>Ga0163153_10002344_pt1 | contig 27941 bp, 25 predicted proteins | sample OliLakLV19MP6IB1_FD_148629 | JGI IMG/M metagenome (GOLD analysis project Ga0163153, IMG submission 148629) | Freshwater microbial mat bacterial communities from Lake Vanda, McMurdo Dry Valleys, Antarctica - Oligotrophic Lake LV.19.MP6.IB-1 | ecosystem: Environmental > Aquatic > Freshwater >...
ATGTTTGCACCAGGTACCGTTGGCGATGGCGGGCCTATGATTTCATCGACCAACTGTTGAAGTTTTCGGGATGCTGGGTTCATGTGGATATCGCCTCCTGGTGCCGGTGCGATAACTCCTCACTGAGAGTTGTGTTAACTTCGCCTTGATCCGGATCGTTACTATTCATGCGGTTTTCCGAGATTTTCCCTTTTGAAGTTAACATGGCTAATTTGACGATTATTCGAGTTTCCGTCTGCGAGGTAGTTCTGAAACTATTTGCCATCTTACTTTTCAGGCTTTCTTTTTTTGAGTGGGCTACCCGTGAATTTGAGACTCTCTCGCTCATTTTCGGTCTGCTTTTCATGGCGGCCATTTGTTCAGGCCTGGCCTCGGGGAGGTTTGAGAGGAAACCCCCCGCCCCGAGTGGTTCGTTTCGGGCAACCAAAAATGCCAGGACCCGTTTGATAAAGTGTGGTCATCTCAGTTGAGTTTGCCCTGACATGTTCTTTGAAAGCGTGGTCATCTCAGTTGAGTTTGCCCTTAATGTTAATCAACTTTTGAGCTCTTTTCTGAAGATCATGTATTGCTGGAGAATGAACCCCATCAGCAAAGCGTTGCATGTTCTCTGTATGAAGTTCTCTCACTGCCTGAGTAAAATCCTCTGCGCTATCCAATGGAAGCCAGGCAAGTGCATAAGTCGCAGTGCTTGAACCTGGTTGCCCATTCGTGCAGGTGATCAAACCTGAGTCGCACAGCTCGATCAGGCAGGCTTGCCAATCGGCTGATCCATCCATCAGCAAGTCCGTCATTGCCCTGCACCCACTGGTAGATTCTTAAAGGTGTGTAATGAATACCTGTATGGAAAGGGCGTTTTTTGGTGCATGGGTGTAATGGTTACTGTCATGGAGTGGTTTAAGCACTCCTTAACGGTAGTGAGTACCATCCTTAAAGGTACTGAGTACCAGTCGAAAATTAATTTCATGCGGCTTTGCTCCCTGGTTGCCAGTTCAGGTATGCATGGGTCGGCTGTTTTGTTTCGCTGGTGTATTTCGTATCGTCCAGCGGTATCCAGGCCAACGACCACATGGTCGGCCTTGGCGGTACTCGGCTTGCTGGGAATGTCTTTTGGATCAGCCGCCGCGTTTCCAGTTCTTGCAGCGACCGGTACAGAGTCTTGTTCGACCCGATTCCGGCATCAGCGGCTTGTGATGCTGTCAGTCCAAGCGCCCCGTTGTTGTGGCCGTTGAATTGCGCAGCAATTAAAACCAGTACCCGGAACGATGCATGGGACAGAGTTTTGACGGCCACGCTGTCAAGCGCTTTAACCGGCAACATCGCAAACCGGCCGTTTCCTGATTTCCGGCCAGGGTTTTTATTCACTTCGCGGACTCCTGCTGCGCGCCGTTTGCGTCGATCATGGACTTGTCCCTGGCTAGGTTGTGAGCCGCTGTACCCAGACTTTCAGCGCCTTCAACAGCGCCGGAAATGAGTCTGCCAACATCGTTGGCCGCGCTCATGCCGCTTCACTCTGGGAACGTGCTCGAAACGCCTGGTCGTGTTCTGGGAGGATTCGACGTGCGCCGGATAATTTTGCAGAAGCGAGGTGGCCGGATGACATCCAGTTATAGACGGTGGACCGATTTACTTGATAACGGGCGGCGAATTGCTCAACGGTCCAGCCATACGCGCCTTCCGGAGCCGCCATGGGTTTGGTTGATTTTCCCATTTCTATTCCTGTTTCGTACAGTGCAGGTGCGCACCACGGAATAGAATCTAATCCTGACCATACCCGCTTACCGGTTAGCGGGCTTTGCGGATGGCGGTCATCAGTTTGGGAATGTAGTCACTTGTGAGAATTGCTGTTTGGGGCTCCTTGTCTCTGGTCTTATGATCGAAGTCGGAAAGTTCAAAATTTCCATCCTCGAAAACAATTCCAATCAAGCCCCAGCGGTCCTGCAAATCCAGTTTGTTATACAGATAATTTTCTACTTCTTGAGTTGTGCAGCACTTCGATTCCATCGCCATCATGACCGCCCGCTTGGGTAGCTTTGGCCGCCGTGGCTTTCCACCGGAAAGTGATTGCGAAAAAAGCTTTCCCGTAGATAGCGACGTCCCTTCTTCGAGAAAGGCAGAGTAGCATTCGGATAATGGAGACATTGCGTTGCTCAACGGCCTGGCACATTCTGCTTCATGCTTTATTTGTTCAAGAAACCGAAACAATTCCATCGCCTTGATCATCTCGGGTTGGCCATAGGTCCAACTTCCGTCCAGCAGCACCCTAGGAGTTAACTCGGCTCTCTCCTGGTTAATCAGTGAGCCCAATACCCTCAAAAGATCGTCGACATGCTGAATAAGTTTTTGGGGCTCAGGAAACAATGCCAAAGTGGTGTTTGGCTCAGCCGGATTGAAGAGCAAAGCCCACTCAGAAGGCTTCACTCTTTTGGCTTTGCCATTCACGCTATGGCCTCCACGGCATCAGCCAATGCCTTTGGTGACAAGTGAGCATACCGCTCAGTCATTTCAATTGAACCATGCCCACACAGGTCTTTAACGCGGTACAGATCGACTCCGGCCATTACTAGCCGGCTGGCAAAATCATGCCGTAAATCGTGAAAGCGGAAGTTTTCTATTTTCGCCGCTGCCATCAGGTTGGGCCAAGAGGATTTCAGCTTGTCTATTTTCGAACCCGTTACCGGATTCGGAAATACCCATCCCTCACCACTTCCCTGGCCTTTCCATTTCTTCATCACGGCAAGGGCTTCACTGTTCAGTGGTACATGCCGGGTTTTGTTTGACTTTGCGTATCCGGCTCTGATCGTCACTCGTGGATTATCTTCCAGGTGAACTTGATCCCATTTCAAGGAAAGCACCTCGCCACGCCTCAAGCCAGTATTCATGGTTAACAGGACCAGCGGGGTTAGATGATCAGCGTATCCCTCGATCGCCGGGCGAGTCTCACGGCCTCGTGCAATGCTATGCACGTTTCCAGACTGCCTTGCCCTTGCCATCTGCTTATCGCGAGCTATTAACGCCCCCAAGAGGCCTTTGCGCTCGTCATCAGCCAAGTATCGCACTCGCTTGTCATCTGGCGTTTTGACGGTGATTGAATCCCTACCGGCTCCTGCAGGGTTGGATTCGATAATGCCCCATGACACAGCTTTGTTAAGTGCTGTTTTGAGTCCTGCCAGATCACGCTTGACCGTTGCAGGTTTTGCGGTCTTGAGTCTGCTGGCCTTCCATTTCTCAAGCTGGAGCTCGTGCAGTTTGTCCAGGCGGGTATTCAGCAGCGGCTCACAACATGACAACAACCGCGCCACATTTTGGTCGCCGGTCTTTTGGTTGGCTTTGGCGAAGTCCAGGTACTTACCTTTGAGAAACTTCTCAAGTGTTGGGGATGGGTTACGCTTTGAGTCGATTTTTTTACCTTCGGCAAAATCTGCCTGCTTCTTTTTCGCAAACCCTCTGGCTTTATCCAGTGTCATGACACTGGCATCACCGACGTGTCGCTTGGTGCTCCGATCCAGCGCCACGCGCCAGACTTTCTTGCCGGTAGGCTGGACGCGGAGAATTAAACCTTGCAGGCCGGAGTCACGGAGTTCGTAAACTTTTTCCCTTGGGCGGCTGGATTTCGCCGTGTTCTCATTGAATCGGATTTCAGACAGTTTTGGCATCTCTTATTCCCCTAAAATGGTCACGAGGGCGCAAACGAGGGCGCAAAACAACTATACGTGGATAGACAAAAAAAGACAACATACAACATTAAACCATTAATATCATGTAGTTATATGCCTATGTTATTGATCTGAAAAGGCTAATAATTGCCTTCGGGAGGCAGGGGCCGGAGGTTCGAATCCTCTCACCCCGACCAGAAATGAAAAAAGGCCGCTCTCACCTAAAAGGGGAGCGGTTTTTTATTTGTTGGTATCTGATGCCGCTTTTTGCAAAGCATCCGCAATCGCTTTGTACAACTCCGACTGCAATGCCCAATCCTCGTCTTTACTGGCATCGGGACGAGCGCTGTGCAGCGCGATCACCAGGTTTTCAGATGGGTTGATCAGAATACCCTGGCCGAAAATGCCAGATGCTTCAAATACTCCGCCCTGCCCTAGCCACCACAGATAGCCGTAACGGGAAGAGCCTTTGGAAGGTGTAATCGAATCCCGCACCCAGTGTTCGGGCAACACGCGTTCGCCGCTGGGCAAACGACCACTGTTCAGAGCAAACAATCCCAGCCTCCCGTAGTCACGTAACGTGGCATTGATGCAGCAGCCACCAAACTCGCCGCCACCCTCTTCGGTCAGGCCCCAACTGGCATCGGCTTCCATACCAAACGGCTGCCAGATTTTCTCCTCCAGGTAGGTTGAAAGGTTGTTACCAATAGCGGCTCGCAGCACATTACCAACCAGATTGGTTTCTGCGGTGTTGTAGTTGAAAGTTTTTCCCGGCTTGCCAACGGCTGGTTTGGCAGAAAGATACTTGTAAAGCTCCAGTGTCTCCCAGTTAGACTGATTGATGTCTGCCTCGGGATCCGCATAGGTTTCATCCCACTCAACTCCAGAAGCCATTTGCAGGATATTCCGAATGCTGGACTTGTCATAAGCAGAACCCTTCAAGCGTGGCAGGTAGTCGGTGACTTTTTCATCCACCGATTCAATATAACCATCAAGAATCGCAGCACCTACCAGCATGGAGGTGATGGACTTGGTAACAGAATAAGAAATCCAGCGGGAGTTGCGGTCATTGCCCAGGCCATAACGCTCGTAGACAATTACTCCATCTTTGATCACCAATAATCCAGCAACGCTCTGCTTTTCAAAATAATCAGCAACGGTCATTTTTGCACCGGCATTGGCCAACTCGACCGCATCAAGATCGACTGGCTTTTCTGGCAACTGCAACGGAAACTCACCTGCCCTTACCCAACGCACCGGAGCGATGCTGTCCATATTGCGATAGCCGGCCACCTGCTGCTGTGGAGTCCAGAACAGGATGTTTTCCTGCTGGCCAAAAAACTCGGCGTCAGTGGCAGGATCAACATAGGGAGCCTGGGCCAAAACTGGCAATGCGGAAAGCGCGATTAGCCAACAAAGAAGTAGTCTGGTTTTTTTCATCACCGCATCATACCGAAATACAACAGAATGCCCTAGCCACAGTCCATCAAGCACAATCCGGCCGGGTTAATCAGTTGAAACGTGTCACAATCAGGCTCTGCGCAAAAAAATCAAAAAAGCCACTTCGATAAAGCCACTCAGGAACTCATCAATTACTCACGTTATGACTCATCCCTCTATTCAATATGAATTTGAACACCGGCCCGAAATTGGCGAGTCCATCGAAATTTTCCCCGGAATTCGCTGGTTGCGTATGCCACTGCCTTTCATGCTGGGACACATCAACCTGTGGTTATTGGAAGATGATGATCATTGGACCATCGTCGATACCGGTATCTACACGCCAGCCACACGTGACCATTGGGAAAGTGTTTTGTCTGAGCAACTGGCGGGCAAACCGGTTAATCGGGTACTGGTTACGCACCTGCATCCTGACCACGTGGGCTGTGCTGGTTGGCTATGTGAGCGATTCGATGCGCCACTATGGATGAGTCGGGAAGAATATCTGCTGTGCCGCGTTCTGGTTGCAGATACCGGTAAAGAAGTACCAATAGAAGCAATCCGTTTCTATGCCGCAGCGGGATTTCCGGAAACGGCACTGGAACGCTATGAGAAAACTTTTGGCCGCTTCGGCTCCCTAGTTGCGCCTATGCCCCAGTCTTATCATCGCCTGTTCGACGGCATGAAGTTCAGGATTGGAGAAAACCTGTGGCGCGTCATCGTTGGCCAAGGGCATTCGGTTGAACATGCCTGTTTGTTTTGCGAACAACTGAATGTGCTGATTTCGGGCGACCAGATACTGCCGACCATATCGTCCAATGTCAGCGTCTACCCCACCGAGCCCAACGCCAACCCGCTGGATGATTGGTTGAGCACTTTGAGAATGCTGGCTGATGTTCTGCCTGCTGATGTATTGGTCTTACCGGCGCACGGCAAGCCATTTCGCGGCGCGGCAATCCGTTTGAATGAATTGATAGCAGAACATCTGGATGGATTGGAAAAACTTAAAGCTTTGTGTTCAGAGCCTATTCGCGCAATTGATGCCTTCCCCGTCTTGTTCAAAAGCGTAATCAATGACAACAACCTGATCATGGCGACTGGCGAGTCCATAGCCCACCTCCACTATTTGCTTGAACTCGGCGAAATCACCAGCCGCACTGACCAAGCGGGTACACGTTGGTACGAACTGGCCAAATGATTTAGCTGGGCTCAGTGTGTATGTCCAGCCGCATGGCCACGATGTACCAGGCTATGAATGATGGTGCCAATGATCACAGCCTGTAAGATCAGAATGGCCTGCTCGCCGGCCAACGGTAATAGCCATTCACTGAATTCAAAACCCAGTACCGTCGCCGCAGCCATGCCTACCAATGTCAACCAGGCGATGCGATCACCAAAGGCGGGCTGGACGACCAGCCACAACATCAAACCTACTCCAAAACGATGCAGAATGATGGCCAGTCCCAAGCCATCACCGCTACCCTGCCCGCTACTCGCCAGGCCGGCACCGTCCAGGCCAGCGTGCAGGATCAGGCCTATCAGGGCAAAACTCAGGCTGGCCAAGTGCAAAGTTTCGGCTGCCCGCCGGATCAGAAACTCCAGTATGCCTGGCAACAGATAGCCAGCCAAAACCAGCAACAAAGAAACCCACCCTAAAGCTGCTGCGGTTTCAGGTACCAGCAGCACGACAACCAGTAAAACCAGGATCACCACGATCAACTGATCAACGGTTTTGGCCAGTCGCCCGCCACGCGAAAGCCAGAGGAAAAGAGCTGGCCCAGCGAAGGTTGTGATCAGGGAAAGCAGCAGCACAGTTACGCCCGAAGTCAGAAAAAAGGGAGAGCATACTAACACAACCGGGTAAGCCTGCCTTTGCCCCCTGCAGCATGATTGCTAGAATAGACCCACCTCAGCCCATGAAAGACTCGAGTGGACACTTCAATAATCGAAAAAATAATAGCTGATTGCAATGCTGAACATGCTGCAGACCACGAGTTGCAGGACCTGCTCGCGGTTGTGGCCGAGCGGCATGGGCGCTTGGCCAATTCACAGGAAATTGAATCAGCCACCCGCTTTGTCCGTTCATACATCGACCAGGCACCTTACATGATGAAAGTGGCCTGGACCGCAGCCGGCAGCATAGGCCTGGAAAGCGCGATGGAGCGAATTCTGCATGTGGTGCAATCCTACTGGGAAAAGGATGACGACATCATCCCAGACAATCTGGGCATGATCGGCCTGCTGGATGATGCCTATTGTTCATTGTGTGCGCTGCAGGCGGTATCCGATCATTTCCAATTACAAACTGGTAAGTACCTGTTTCCGGATGATTTGAGTGCCGCCAACCGTATCATGCGTAAAATCATTGGCGAACCCTACGCCTCTGAGCTGGACAAACTGGTGATGAATACCATGCGCGAATCCGGTGCTATAGATTCCATGAAACGGTTGGCAAGCAATGAAAAACAGTTGGATTTTGCCCGTCAAAGTACTATCTGGAATCACGGTCCGGCTGGCGATATGGGCGTTAAGGCCCTGGAAGGCATTGGTCTGCTGGGCGATTAAGTCCTCAGTGAACCTCTCTAAATTGCCGCGAACGCATCTCTGGTAAGGTTTTCACCACCTGAGTCAGTTACCACCAAATTGTCTTCAATGCGGATGCCTCCATAAGGCAGGTATCGTGCAATAGCGTCCCAATTGACCGCCCCCGCATCACCGTTTTGTTTCCATTCCGCCAATAGCGATGGAATGAAATAAAGTCCAGGCTCAATGGTCAGCACATTGCCAGCTTCCAGTTCACGGGTTAAGCGCAAATAGGGATTGCCTTCCGGGCGGAGCAAATCCTTGCCATCGTTATCCACCAGGCCTGCGACATCATGCGTTTGCAGGCCAATGAAATGTCCCAGACCATGTGGAAAGAAAACGCTGCTCAGGCCAGAGGCAACGGCATCTTCTGCTGACAGATTAATAATGCCCGCCGAACGAAGCACTTCAGCAATCTGCCGATGCGCTTGCAGGTGCAAAGCAGGATAAGACAGGCCCGCCCTGACCTGGCCAGCCAGGTTCAATTCGACCGTATCCATAGCCGCAATCAGATCGCTGAACTCGCCACTGTGGGCCGCGTAGGTACGGGTAATATCAGCAGCATAGGCATAGTGAGTGGCACCCGCATCAATCAGGAAGGACCTGGATTCGGCGGGTACAGCGCGCAATCGTTGCTGGTAATGCAAAACCGCTGCATGTTCATTGATCGCCACAATATTGTTATAAGGCAGCTCAGCGTCGTTCTGCCGCGCGCTGCGCAAATAAGCCACGTGGATATCAAACTCACTTTCGCCTGCCAGAAATGCATCTCGTGCAGCCAGATGGGCCGCAGCAGCAACACCAGAGGCTTGCCGCATACAGGCCAATTCATAATCCGTCTTGCGAGTTCGCTGCAAATGTAAACGCATAAGCAGGCTCGCGGGATTGATGGCTTCGGTAGCAAAAGCCGTTTGCAGTTCGCTACAATCACCCAAAGCAACCAGCGGACCGGATAACTGTCTCACTGCAGCTTTCCAGCTTGCCGGGTCAGTCACAACCCGAACATCGAATTGATCAGCCCACCAGGAATCCGGGTCGGAAGGCGGCATATGCCAGTAATCTTCTGGCTGGTAGTACCACAACTCGGCTTGTTCACCGGGACGAATAATCAGCAGGCTGTCGTGATGGTGTGTCAATGGCAGCCAGGCCAGGAAATGCGGATTCGGCCGGAACGGATATACATAATCATCCAGGAAGCTCACCATGGGGCTACCCGAATGAATCACAATTGCTGAAATGCTTTCAGCCTCCATTGCTCCCTCCCAACGTTTCTGAATCTCAGCAATGTGATTGGCATAGTGCGAATGAATCATGTGAATTCCTGTATTTGATTCTGGTTCTTTCGGGAAATGTCACCTTAATCAGGAGACTGCTTGGTTACCGGCACAGCAATATTGATAGAATATGTGGCTTCGCGCCGGGGCTTAGGATAAATGAAGTAAGCCGGCAAAGTTAACGAAAAGCACTTTGAATGCAGTCAGTGCAACAGGCAATGCAGGAGCGTTCTTGTCCATTCAGCTTTACAACACCCTGAGCAGGGAAAAACAGCCGTTCCAGCCGGTTGATCCGAAGCGGGTAACACTGTACGTTTGCGGCCCCACTGTTTACAACTACGCTCACATTGGCAATGCCCGTCCGGCGGTTATTTTTGACCTGTTGCGGCGCGTATTGGAGTTGCACTATCCGAATGTGGTTTACGCTCGCAACATCACTGATGTCGATGACAAAATCAACGCGTCGGCTGCCGAATTGGGTGTGCCCATTGAAACCATCTCTGCCCGCTTTACGCAAATCTACCTTGACGACATGGCGGCATTGGGTGTGCGCGAACCCACGATTGGCCCGCGCGCCACCGAGCATATTCCGCAAATGATCAGAATGATTGAGCGCCTGATTGCTGCAGGTCATGCCTATGCGGCAGAAGGCCACGTGTTGTTCGATGTGGAGTCCTTCCAACAATATGGCGCCCTGTCGCGGCGCGATATGCGCGAAATGGTGGCCGGTGCACGCATCGAAGTGGCGCCTTATAAAAAGCATCCTGGCGATTTCGTACTGTGGAAGCCTTCCGAAGACCCGCAACCCGGTTGGGACAGCCCTTGGGGCTGGGGTCGCCCTGGTTGGCACCTTGAATGTTCTGCCATGGCGGAAACGCATCTGGGTGAAACCATCGATATTCACGGTGGTGGCCAGGATCTGGTTTTCCCCCATCACGAGAACGAAATTGCCCAAAGTGTTTGTACGCATGGTGGTAAACCGTTTGCGCGATTCTGGCTGCACAACGGCTTTGTCACCATGGAAAAGCGCAAGATGTCCAAGTCGCTGGGTAATACCTTGCTGGTGCACGAATTGCTTAAGCAATGGCCCGGCGAGGTGCTGCGTTTCTTACTCCTGACCTCCCATTATCATCAGCCTTTGGACTGGTCCAATCAGGAGTTGGAGCGCGCTCGTCGCACTCTGGATCGCCTTTATGGCGTGCTGCGAACTGCCAGCGATGCCTTTGGGCCATTCAAAGCTGCAAGCAGGCCATCGGAAGCCTTTCTTGATGCCCTGCGTGATGATCTCAACACACCGGTCGCCCTGGCAGAATTCAATCGGCTGGCACGCGAATTGGCCAATGCCACGGAACAAGAGATTGCCAGGACATTGGCGGCCGATCTGCTGGCGAATGGTGAATTGATTGGCCTGCTGCAACTGGCGCCGGAGCAATGGTTTTCTGCGGGCGTGAGCGATGCGGAAAGCGGCCAGATCGAAAAGCTGATTGAACAACGCAATGCCGCCCGTGATGCACGCAATTGGGTTGAAGCTGACCGCATCCGCGATGAACTTACCGGTATGGGAATTTTGCTGGAAGACAGTGAAGGCACGACGCGCTGGCGCCGTGTTGAATCCTGACAACACCATGGAATGCGACCATGCATGATCCCAAGGCAGCCCAGGAAGAAATCATCCAGTCGTTTGGAATGTTCAGCGAGTGGCTGGATAGATACCAGTATCTGATTGACCTGGGGCGCAAACTGGCACCTCTGGATGACGCGGAAAAAACGGATGACAAACTGCTGGCTGGCTGTCAGTCAAAAGTTTGGCTTTATCTCGAAGGCAATCCTGAGGAAATTCGCATCCGCGCCAACAGTGATGCAGCCATTGTCTCCGGTTTGATTGCGCTGTTGATCGATGTCTATTCCGGTTGCAGTGCTGAGCAGATTATCAACACAGAGCCTTATTTCATTGAAAAAATCGGGCTTGCAGAGCACCTCTCATCTACCCGGGCCAATGGCTTGCACGCTATGTTGCACGCCATACTCGACTACGCCCAGGCACAGCTCGCTACCTGAGTTGCCAATTCGCGCGCAAGGCGCGCTCCTACACATAGCCGACCCATTACTTTATCGCGAGCATGGCTCGCTCCTACAAAAATCACGGACAAAAAAAGCCCCGCCGAAGCGGGGCTTTTCTATTACTTACGCTGCTGTCGTATTAACGATCGAGAACGATCAGTTCTACACGACGATTCAGTTGGCGACCTTCATCCGTGTCATTGGTAGCGACCGGCTGAACTTCGCCATAGCCGCGAGCGGTCAGGCGAGTGGCCGTAATGCCCTGGCTTACCAGATAATCACGTACCGAGTTGGCACGACGCTCAGACAATGCCTGGTTGTACTGATCAGTACCCACGCTATCGGTGTGACCAGCAACTTCCACGACTACCCGGTCATTGGTCTTCAACAATGCTGCTGCATCATTAAGTACCGCGATACCTTCGGGGCGCAGAGTGGACTTATCGAAGTCGAAGTAAACGCCATCAAGTGAAATAACCGCTTCTACTTCGCAGCCATCGAGGTCAACCACAGCACCAGGACGGGTGTTCGGGCATTTATCACGCTCGTTCGGTACGCCGTCGCCGTCCAGATCAGGATTTGACGGAGGTGGTGGTGGAGCGGCTGGCGCAGCAGCGGCTGCCGGAGGCGCATCCACGCCACCGAAGTCAAAACTCAGACCGATGCTGTAGAAGAAATCCTGGAAGTGGCCACGAGGTGCCAGGCTGGTACCATCGCCATCATTACGCCACATTGCCTGTGCCCGCACTGAGAAGTGCTGGGACAACTGGCCTTGCATACCAACAGCCAAACTCAATGCCGTATCATCACCTTCATCCAGAACGCTGCGGTGCTTGGTCCGGCCAATGCCCGCTCCAACGAAAGGTCTGAAAGTCCAATCAGTAATGTAGTAACGGCCCATCAAGCCATAGGTACTGAGTTTCCAACTGTCATAAGTAGCACCCGGAACGACCGTGTTGTAGTCGAGATAATCGGCATCGAATTCATCGTATTCGAAATCCAGGCTGAAGTTGTTGCTGAAGAATTTGCCAAAACCGATGGACTGCCAAACATCGCCGTCATTGGTGTTACGAGCTGAATCAAGGCTGGCGCCGCCCATCTGATAAGTCACGTGCCAAGGCTGATCAGCGTCAGCATGAAGCGCGGTGCTTCCGAACAAAAGGGCAGCAGCCGTTAGGGCTACTAAAGGTTTCAAAGTATTCACGTAACGCTCCTCCACACTAGGACGCTCTTCAAACGAGCATTAAAAAATTTATCGTCATGAATCGTCCCGCACCTTCGGGTACGCCAGACCATCCTGCGTTGTATCATACGCAAAAACGAACCGAATGTTAACAATTCATTATTTAAATATATTCAGACGAACTGGGCGCACAATCCGGCCGGACGCCAAATCGTTGCCAGATGAAACAGGCAGAGCAGCCGAATCAACGTCCGTCGCCCTGCTGACGTTGTTTCAATTCACGTCTTTCCTGCGCATCCAAACATAAAGTCGCTATTGGGCGAGCTTCCAGCCGGTCGATGCCGATCTCTTCACCGGTTTCTTCACAATAACCGTACTCGCCTTCTTCAATTCGATTTAAGGCCTGATCTATCTTGTTGATCAATTTGCGGTAGCGATCGCGGGTGCGCAACTCCAGACTATTCTCAGTTTCTCTGGTGGCGCGCTCTACCTCATCACCCACATCTCGCACTTCCTGTTGCAGGTTGCTGATGGTTTCTCTTGACTCTTCAACCAGCTCTTCGCGCCAGTTCACCAGCTTCTGGCGAAAATACTCAAGCTGCGCAGCGCTCATGTAAGATTCTTTCTTGGTGGGCTTGTAGTTCTTTTTCAATTTCACACGGGTAGTCGTCATCGTGCTAACCTATTCCTCTCATTTGAAAACCGGAAAAACTAAATAACTATATGTTTTTTCTGATTTTATTTAAATCCGGGCAGAGTTCCCGGACAGGAAAAATTGCAGTGTTATAGCCGAGTTTGGCTCTCACGGCAAGTGCCAGCCTTCGACCAGCGTGATTCCTGCCAGGTATTACATGGAAAAATTGTTACAGTTCATGCTCCGCATGTATCAACTTACTCTGAGCCCCTTTCTCGGCAATAACTGTCGATTCACTCCCAGTTGCTCCCAATACGCTGCTGAGGCGATATCGCGGCACGGTGCCGCTCGAGGTAGTTGGATGGCCGTGAAACGGCTGTCACGCTGTCATCCCTTCTGCACCGGCGGCTATGATCCGGTGCCTTGAACTCCCAACCGACCCAAAAAACGTGGATAATTGACCGTTCCAGGGACTATAACCCTTTCGGCGCCAGTAAACCTCTTGGGGCTTTCTTGGCTCTACAAACACAAGAAGGAAACCATCACATGGGATTTCTCGCCGGTAAGCGCGCCTTGATCGTTGGCGTAGCCAGTAATCGCTCCATCGCCTGGGGAATTGCCGAGGCCATGCACGCACAAGGTGCTGAGCTCGCTTTTACCTATCAGACCGAAAAACTGCTCTCACGGGTGCAAAAAATTGCCGAGCAAACCGGCTCTTCCATCGTGCTGCCCTGTGATGTTGGGTCAGATGAAGAAATCAACTCACTGTTTTCCGAGTTGAAAAAACACTGGGACGGCTACGACATCCTGGTGCATTCGGTGGGTTTCGCACCACGCGAACAATTGGAAGGTGACTACATGGATGTGATCACCCGCGAGGGCTTTCGTATCGCGCACGACATCAGCTCCTACAGCTTCGCAGCATTGGCTAAAGCGGGGTTGCCGATGATGCAAGGCCGTGATGCCTCCATGCTCACCCTCTCCTACCTCGGTTCACTCAGAGCCATGCCCAGCTATAATGTGATGGGGCTTGCCAAGGCCAGCCTGGAAGCAAATGTGCGCTATATGGCCGCCAGCCTCGGACCAAAAGGCATCCGCGTCAACGCCATTTCAGCCGGCGCGATCAAGACTCTGGCCGCGGCGGGCATTTCCAAGTTCCGCAGCATGTTGGCCTATGCCGAGCAGTCGGCACCGTTGCGCCGCACCGTCACGCCGCGCGAAGTGGGCAACGTTGCTGCGTTTCTCTGTTCTGATCTGGCTTCTGGCATTACGGGTGAAATCACCTACGTCGATTGCGGGCAAAACATCGTTGCCATGGCTGGAATGAATTAGCTTGTGTTTTTTGTAGGAACGCGCTTTGCGCGCGATGGGCGTCCAAAAAGGTCGGCGATAGCTCTCGCACATCCATGTGCTCCGCTATCTAAGTGCATCCCTGCACAAAAAAGCGGCCTCCTACAGTACCACTGCCATTACAGCCGGTCTTCATACACCTCGATGTCCGACTGGCTGCGTAACATCCTCAGAAAGCCGTAAGTTTCTGAGTTGGCCGTTCCATTGGCAATCCGGCGCCGATAATTCTGTTGGCGAATCAGATCATCTTCAGTCAGTTCGCCATCGGTAACTGCTGTCAGGCGGACCACTGCATAGCCGTTATCCAATGGCAGCACTTCCAGACGGGCAGCGTCGCCCTCAGGTGGTAACATGCGGAATATTCGGCTCACCAGTTGCGCGGGATAAGGGCTGCCCTCCCGCCGCGCATCTTCTGCGACCAGCAATTCGATTCCGGCTTCTTCAGCCAGGGCGGTTATATCTTCACCGTTTTGCACTCTGGCGAGCAAGGCTGCAGCTTTCGCGGATGCAGCCTGTATGGCTTTATCCCGGCTTACAGCCGCGACGACTTCTTCACGAACCGCTTTAAACGGCTTGATCGCCTCTGGCAAATATTCATTCAACTTCAGCATGATCATGTGGTTTTCACCAATATCAACTGGGTCACTGACTGAAGCCTGGGTTAAAACCAGGTCCGAAAAAGCTGCGTCTACCACCGCGCTATTGGCTGCCAGCCCTTCACCACCCGTACGTCCGAATGGCCCTATCTGTTTAATTTCCAGGTCCAGTGCTTCAGCGGCTGCTGTCAGCGTGGTTGGATCTTCATAAATCAAATCAACCAAGCGGTCGGCCTGCTCCAGGTACTGACGATCCTGCTGCTCGGCGATGTATTCCTGATGCAGCGTCTCGCGCGCTTCTTCAAACGACATGCCTTCTGCCGGACGAATATCTTCCAGCCGGATGACGTGCCAGCCAAAGCCAGTCTGCACCGGTTCTGATAAGGGCTTGGCCAGGGTTAGTGCGTACAAGGCATCCTCAAATGCCTTTACCATAAAGCCTGGCTCAACCCAGCCCAGGTCACCGCCCATATTCGCTGAACCTGCGTCGTTTGAGTAGGTTCGCGCGAGCTCGGCAAAATCAGCGCCATCCTGAGCTTGCTCAGCGATGTCTCTGGCCTTCTGACGAGCGGTTTCTATGGCAGCTTCGTCGGAATCAGAACTGATCTCAATGAGAATGTGTGAAGCCATTCTGGACTCTGGTGTTACGAAGCGGGCTTTCTGTTCGTCAAAGCGCGCCTGTAACTGATCTTCATCCGGCTCGACGTTGTTAGCCAGCGTGCTGGCTTCAAGCTCAAGGTATTCAACGATGACTTGTTCGGCTGAACGATAGTCATTCGGGTTCGCCTCGTACCAGGCCAGCAGTTCAGTCTCATCACCGGCTGGAGCAGATTCAACGATATCTTCGGCAACTTCTCCGGCATCAGCCACTTCGCCTTGAGCTTCCGCATCGGCGCTTTGTTCTGCTTGGTCATTTGCTGCTTCGGTATCGGCAGTTTTGGCGTTAACAACCATGGCCTGAAAAGCACGGCTTTGATCCTGCAAGCGAGCAAGTTCTTTCAATTCAAAGTCGGTGGCAATCGCGCTGGCCATGATGGTGCCTGGATACTGATCCATGATCAGTTCAGCCCGCATTTCGTTTTCGTATTGAGCGGGGGTCATAGCCATCGCGATTAAACGGCTCTGGTAGACCTCCTGGTTGAATTGGCCATCAACCTGGAAAAACTCCGAATCGCGAATAGCGGCAGCCAATGCTTCGTCGTCAACTGCAAGCCCGGTTGAGAGCGAAACCTGCGCCACCAGTTCACGGTCGATCATGTTGTCCAGATGCTGCCGCTTGATTATCGGCTGTTCAAACTGCACCGGGTCAAAGCCATCACCGAGCAAGGCTTGCATGCGTCGACGATAATTCTGAAAACTCGTGGTGAACTCAGCAGTTGTGATCTCCGAATCGTTCACCCTGGCAACCAGGTTGACCGCGTCTGATGCGAAGTAGGAACCCACACCCACAAAGGCGAAAGGAATAATCAGGATAGCGAAGATAAAAATGGCAGCGATGCCAGTTAATCGTTCACGGATGGCTTGCAGAACCATAAGCTCACTCGTACCTTTTCGTGTTATGAAGCTGCTGGCCAAAAAAGCCAGGAGCCCATTCTGAATAATGAAAAGGGCGCCAGCAGGGCGCCCTTAATCAATTGGTGGCGGAGTGGACGGGGCTCGAACCCGCGACCCCCGGCGTGACAGGCCGGTATTCTAACCAACTGAACTACCACTCCGCAGATTCATGGTGGGTGCTGACGGGCTCGAACCGCCGACCCTCGCCTTGTAAGGGCGATGCTCTTCCAACTGAGCTAAGCACCCCCGTTGAAGGCGCGCTAGTTTACGGCATCCTTCAGGGCTTTGCCAGCCTTGAATGCTGGATTTTTCGAAGCTTTAATCTTAATGGCTTCGCCAGTGCGCGGATTGCGTCCGGTACGGGCTGCACGTTTTCTGACAGAGAAGGTTCCGAAGCCAACCAATGAAACGGTATCGTTTTTCTTCAATGCTTTTGTTACGGATTTGACCAATGCGTCAACTGCACGCCCTGCGTCTGCTTTTGACAGTCCAGAGTTATCAGCGATTGCGTCAATTAATTCAGATTTATTCATTCTAGCACTCCATATGTGATCGTTAGGCAATGAAAAAACGGACTTTTGCAAGCCAGGATATCCGGACCTTCAACCTCAAAGCGAACGTCCAAAAAGATTTGAGAACTCTCGGAAAGCCTTGTCTATCAAGGCTTGTAAGCCGTGCGTGAATACTAATACGCTGTTGGCAGCGGTGCAACACAATTCCGGGCAGATCAAAAAGTGAATACTGAACTTACTGCGCCAAGCTGCTCATTGTGTGAGAAAAGCCGCTGCGTGAACAGCGGCAACCTATTCAGGTTGCCGGCAACAATTTCTGCAAAATTTCGCTGAATTGTGAGGCGATTAGTGTGTTACCACAGCGCTTTCTGCATCCGGGCGAGCCGTTTTTTCCGGTTCGATCGGTGCAGGCAAAGCTTTGGGTAATTCAGTGAGCGCCAAAGCAAGCACTTCATCAATGGTTGAAACTGGATGAATTTCCAGTTTGCTCAATACCGCCTTGGGAATATCAACCAGGTCCTTTTCATTTTCTTGCGGAATAAGAACCATGCGAATTCCTCCGCGTTGCGCGGCCAGCAATTTCTCCTTCAAACCACCAATCGGCAGCACTTTGCCACGCAGGGTAATCTCGCCAGTCATGGCGACATCGGCACGAACCGGAATGCGCGTCAGGGCCGACACCAGCGCCGCACACATGGCAACACCCGCAGACGGGCCGTCCTTGGGCGTAGCGCCTTCAGGTACATGCACGTGAGCATCAAAGGTCTGATAGAAGCCAGGATCGATACCGAGCGCCTTGGCGCGGCTGCGAACGACTGTCATGGCCGCCTGTATGGACTCCTGCATCACTGAACCAAGCTGGCCGGTTTGAATCAAGCGACCCTTACCGGGCATCAGAGTGGCTTCAATACTGAGTAACTCGCCACCCACCTCGGTCCAGGCCAGGCCGGTAACCTGTCCTATCTCGTTGTTTTCTTCCGCAAGGCCGTAGCGGAAACGCTGCACCCCGAGGAAGCTTTCCAAGGTACGGGTGGTAACGGTAATTTTCTTCTGGCCCCCTTCAAGTGCGAGGCGCTTGACGGTTTTGCGGCAGATCTTGGCGATTTCCCGTTCCAGACTACGCACCCCGGATTCGCGTGTGTAATAGCGAATGATGTCGATCAGCACCGGCTCACTGATAACCAGTTCGTCATCCTTCAAGCCATGCTGCGCCATTTGCTTGGGCAGCAAATATTTCCGGCCGATGTTGAGCTTTTCATCTTCGGTATAACCGGGAATCCGGATCACTTCCATACGATCCAGCAAGGGACCAGGAATGTTCAGGGAATTGGCGGTGGCAATGAACATCACCTCGGACAGATCGAAATCCACTTCCAGGTAATGATCGGCAAAGGTATGGTTCTGCTCCGGATCCAGCACTTCCAGCAAAGCGGATGAGGGATCACCGCGGAAGTCCATGGACATCTTGTCCAACTCGTCCAGCATGTAAAGCGGATTACGCGTACCGATCTTGGCCATGTTCTGCAGCACCCTGCCCGGCATGGAGCCGATGTAGGTGCGCCGGTGGCCGCGTATCTCGGCTTCATCGCGTACGCCGCCTAATGACATGCGCACGAACTTGCGTCCGGTAGCACGGGCTATGGAGCGTCCCAGGCTGGTTTTACCCACACCCGGCGGGCCGACCAGGCACAGGATCGGGCCTTTCATCTTTTTCACCCGTTGCTGCACGGCAAGGTACTCAAGGATGCGTTCCTTGACCTTCTCCAGGCCGTAGTGATCTTCTTCAAGGATAGCTTCCGCCTCATCCAGTTTCTTGCGAATGCGGCTGCGCTTTTTCCACGGCACGTTCAGCATCCAGTCCAGGTAATTACGCACCACGGTCGCTTCTGCCGACATGGGCGACATCATCCTCAGCTTGTTCAGCTCTGCAGTCGCTTTCTTTTCAGCCTCGGCAGGCATGCCTGACTCATCGATGCGACGGGCCAGGTCATCCAGATCATTGGGCGCATCGTCCATATCGCCCAGCTCTTTCTGAATGGCCTTCATCTGCTCGTTCAGGTAATACTCGCGCTGGCTCTTTTCCATCTGCGTCTTGACCCGCCCGCGGATGCGCTTCTCCAGTTGCAGAACATCAATCTCGCCTTCTACCAGCGCCATCAGGTGTTCCATGCGCCGTCGCGGGCTGCCCATTTCCAGCAGCACCTGTTTTTCTTCCAGGCGAATGGCCATATGCGCAGCCACCGTGTCGGCCAGCCGGCTGGCATCTTCAATACCCGCCAACGTGGTCAGCAACTCAGGCGGAATCTTGCGGTTCAACTTGACGTATTGCTCAAACAGCGACACCAGCGAACGCATGGTGACTTCCAGTTCTTTCTCTGATGCTTCTTCTTCTACCGGAATCAGCTCCCAGTGCGCTTCGAAGTAACCGGACTCCAGTTGGTATTTGTTGATGCGGACCCGTTCGCCGCCTTCAACCAATACCTTGGTGGTACCGTCCGGTAATTTGAGCAACTGCAGCACTGTGGCCAATGTGCCCACATCAAACAGGTCGCCTTCTGCTGGGTCATCGACCTCGGCGCTGCGCTGGGTAACCAGCACGATGCGCTTATCAACATCCATGGCCTTATCCAGGGCCAGAATGGATCGCTCCCGCCCCACAAACAGCGGAATGACCATGTACGGATAGACCACCACATCGCGTAAAGACAATACGGGCGTGGGCTGATGAGCCTTTTTGGGATTGGGTTTGTTCTTGGTGGATTCGGTCATTGCTTCCTCTCCGGCATGCTCGTACCTCCACTCGATATCGAATGGAGATGGTCATACCTGTCTGAATAGTAGGCGGGGGGCCTGCCCCCTTCAAGCCAGTTGACCCAAATATTGTTGCAAATGACAGGAATTCAAGTAATGGGATGCAGTAACTTCGCTGCCGCTGCGAGCCTGCTCAGCGACTTTTCAGGGCAAAAAAACCCAAGGTCCGATGATCTTTTCGGGAGACCTTCTGCAAGAGGCCTTATGTAGGAGGTTTTATGTAGGTGGCCGCTCCTACAAATCCATTTGGAGTTGCAACGGGGATTAACGTTTTAAGAGCGATCTCCGGCACGCTTGGCCTTGGGAGTGTTCTCGTACAGGATGTAGGGCTCGGCATCGCCCAAGATGACAGATTCGTCAACCACCACCTTGGAAACATTTTCCAGTGACGGCAAGTCGTACATGCTGTTCAGCAGTACACCTTCAAGTATGGTGCGCAAACCGCGCGCGCCGGTTTTCCGCGCCATGGCTTTCTTGGCGATGGCCTGCAAGGCATCATCGCGAATTTCCAACTCGGCACCTTCCATGTTAAACAATTGCTTGTATTGCTTGATCAGAGCGTTCTTGGGTTCGATCAAAATGCGCACCAGCGCTTCCTGATCCAGTTCTTCCAAGGTTGCAACCACCGGCAGGCGGCCAACAAATTCAGGAATCAGGCCGTACTTCACCAAATCCTCAGGCTCAACATCCAGCAATAATTCCCCGACATTTTCAATCTTCTCGCGGTTCTTGACCTGTGCAGAAAACCCAATGCCCGAAGAGGCAGAACGCGCCTGGATAACTTTTTCCAAGCCACCAAATGCACCACCACAGATAAACAGAATGTGGCCCGTGTCGACCTGCAGGAACTCCTGCTGTGGGTGCTTGCGTCCACCCTGCGGAGGGACCGAGGCAATGGTGCCTTCGATCAGCTTCAGCAAAGCCTGCTGTACGCCTTCACCCGAGACATCACGGGTAATGGAGGGATTTTCAGCCTTGCGGGAAACCTTGTCGATTTCATCGATGTAGACGATGCCCGTCTGGGCCTTCTCTACATCGTAATCGCATTTCTGCAACAGCTTCTGAATGATGTTTTCCACGTCTTCGCCCACGTAACCGGCTTCGGTCAGCGTGGTGGCATCGGCTATGGTAAACGGTACATTCAGCATGCGGGCCAGGGTTTCAGCCAGCAAGGTCTTGCCCGAGCCAGTGGGCCCGATCAGCAGGATATTGCTCTTGCTGAGCTCGACCTCATTATCTTTTGCCTTGGATTCCAAACGCTTGTAATGGTTATAAACCGCCACCGAAAGCACTTTCTTGGCATGTTCCTGGCCGATAACGAACTCATCAAGGAACGCATGAATACTGTGTGGGTTGGGTAACTGATCGCGGTCTTTGCTACCGCTGTCTTCCAGCTCTTCGCGAATGATGTCGTTGCAGAGCTCTACGCACTCGTCGCAAATATAAACACTGGGCCCGGCAATGAGTTTGCGCACCTCATGCTGGCTCTTGCCACAGAATGAGCAATAGAGAATTTTTCCGTCGGTGCTTTTGCGTTCGAGATCAGTCATTGGCCAAACATCTTTCCTTGGTTAATACTCTTTCACCAGAATTTAGAATATAGCAGTGAAAATATTAGCTTTTTTTACTCGGCAAGTCGACAGCTCTGGTAGATAAAACCTGGTCGATCAATCCGTAGGCCTTGGCCTGATCCGGACCCATAAAATTATCCCGGTCGGTATCAATCGCTATTTTATCCACTTTCTGGCCGGTATGTTTGGCCAGGATGTCGTTCAACTGTCCACGTGTTTTAAGTATTTCACGCGCATGGATATCGATATCGGCGGCCTGCCCCTGGAAACCTCCCAGTGGCTGATGAATCATGATGCGCGAATGCGGCAGGCAGTAACGCTTGCCATGTGCACCCGCCGCCAGCAGTAATGCACCCATACTGGCCGCCTGGCCCACGCACATGGTGCTCACATCGCAGCGAATGAACTGCATGCAATCATAAATTGCCATACCGGCAGTGACTACGCCGCCCGGACTGTTAATGTAAAGATTGACGTCTTTATCGGGATTTTCTGATTCGAGAAACAGCAACTGAGCAACCACCAAATTGGCCATGTGGTCTTCGATGCCGCCAACAATGAATATGATTCGCTCTTTAAGCAGGCGAGAGTAGATGTCGTAAGCACGTTCACCGCGTGACGTCTGCTCTACGACCATAGGTACCAGGTTGAGTGCTGTAGTTTCCATTTTTCCCTTACCGCGACGCGCCAGATGCGCCGGAGATAACTTCCTTGAACTTCATCTCCTTGGGCGACACTTTAGCGTTTTCCAGCACCCAGTCAACTACTTGTTCTTCCAGGACGATGTTTTCTACCTGGGAGGTAAGCTGCGGATTACTGTAATAAAGATGGATGACTTCATTGGGATCTTCGTAAGTCTGGGCGATGGTTTCAATGGCGTTACGGACCCGCGCCTGGTCAATGCGGATATTGTTCTGGCGCGAAATTTCACCCATCAACAGCCCTGCCTTAACCCGTTCGCCGGCTTTGCCCATGAATGCCGTTGCATCTTCAGGTGCAGGCTCACGACCGGCTTGAGAGGCCACGCGTGCTGCAAGGCTGGCTGCTTCCTGCCGCACCATGCCTTCGGGCACGGCCAAATCCGGCATCAGGCCCAGCAGTTTCTCGATAATCTGAACCTTTACCAGCGAGGTGCTGGCCTGCTTCAGTTCCCGCTCAAGGTTGCTGCGGATTTCCTTGCGCAAGGTTTCCAGACTGCCATCTTCAATGCCGAAACTCTTGATGAATTCTTCATCGACTTCCGGCGCCTGTGCTTCTGAGACCTTGGTGACTTTAAGTTCAACGCGAGCTTTCTTACCTGCCAGTGCAGGCTCACGGAAACCCTCGGGGAACTCCAATTCGACTTCTGACTCATCACCGGCTTTCATGTCTTGCAGTGCTGTCTCCAGGCTGTCAAAGCCGGAAACGCCCATGCCAATACCCAAAACCTGATGGCCCGTCTCAGGCACTCTACCCTCTTCGGTATGGCCCACATACTCGAACATCACCTGATCATTTTTTTGCGGGGTGCGCTCTACTGCCACCCATTCGCGGCGCTGATCGCGTAAGGTCTGGAGCATATCGTCCACGTCTTCGTCAGCCACCTCTGATTGGGGACGTTCGACTTCCATGCCAGAAACATCAACCGTCCCTAACTCGGGATAGACTTCCATCAGGGCGCTGAAAGTGAGATCACCCTGGGATATGTCATCCGGCATTTGATCGACTTGCGGCATGGATGCCAAACGCAGGTTTTCGTCTTTAATGGCTTGCTGCAGGCTGGCTTGCATGGTTTCATTGGCGATCTCGGCACGAACTTGCTTGCCGTAGCGTTGTTTGACCACGCTCATCGGCACACGACCTGGACGAAAGCCCTTGATCTTGACCTTTTTGCTGAGTTCCTGCAGGCGACTGTCCACCTTTTGCTGAATCTCGGCTGCTGGGATTTGAACCGTAACGCGGCGCTCAAGTCCGCCAGTGTTTTCTACAGAAACTTGCATGTCATTACCCGGTAAGATGAAGTCTTTGAAGGGAATTTCCGCGTACTGCGGCCTGTTATAACAATATGGTGCGAAAGGGGAGACTCGAACTCCCACGGGTTTCCCCACTGGAACCTAAATCCAGCGCGTCTACCAATTCCGCCACTTTCGCAGTGATTCACAAATTGGCCGGCTTTGGCTGCGGCTGGGCACCCTGTCTATTGGCTTGCCCACTGGCCTTTCCATTGCCCTGGCCACTGGCGATGCTGGCACCTGACTTAACGCAGCGCTAAATGCGGCGTGAAGATTGAAACTGGTGGGCCATCTAGGACTCGAACCTAGAACCAATAGATTAAGAGTCTACTGCTCTACCAATTGAGCTAATGGCCCGCTGAATCCAAGCCACCGGCCTTGCGGCCAATAGCGGAATTTGGGGTGGACGATGGGGCTCGAACCCACGACCGCTGGAATCACAATCCAGAGCTCTACCAACTGAGCTACGCCCACCAGCGTAAAAATCTTGTTTCAAAATCATCCCGGACTTGCTACAAAAGAATAGTGGCGCGCCCGGCAGGACTCGAACCTGCAACCCCCGGCTTAGAAGGCCGGTGCTCTGTCCGGTTGAGCTACGGGCGCAGCGCTGTTCTCACTGAACCGGTTCTAAAAAATGGTCGGGGTGGAGAGATTCGAACTCCCGACCCACTGCTCCCAAAGCAGTTGCGCTACCAGGCTGCGCTACACCCCGAATGATTTCAGAACCGTACAATTGTAAGAAGTTCGCCTTGCTGCAGCAAACCGTATAACTATCAACAAACTTTCCGAATTACAGTTAGCCAATCTTCTTTACTTCTATCAGCACTTCTATCTGCTGAAAACATGGCGCGCCCGGAGAGATTCGAACTCCCGACCTTCTGGTTCGTAGCCAGACACTCTATCCAACTGAGCTACGGGCGCACTTCATTTCTTACCCTGCAAATGGCAAACCCAGCTTGCAAGGGCTGGGAATTATCCTTTTGGGGGCTGCAATTGTCAACCGAAAAACGGCTTAATTTCGCGGAGTTACGAAGGGCAGACTGAATTTCAGCGGAATTTACCTGAGCGGGCATGAATCAGGCGGTAATGCGGCCCGGTGGAAGTCAGTAATTGTGACTGCTCAACAGGCCAGAACGCTCCATGCCCGTCATTATGGATTGCAATACAGGCTCCAATTCCAGCGCGTTCTTACCCGTTTCTTCGGCCACCACAGCGATGACTTCATCGGCATCCTGATGCAATTGCATGGCACGCCAGAATTTACTGCCCAGCGGATCCAGCCCAAAATAGGCCAAGGTCCGAGTGTTCATCAAAAGACTTTCGTCCAGTTGAGCTTCGGTGGAAATCACCTGAGGTGAGATTTCAAATCGGAGTTTCAAGGCCATGGGCGGATGACGATCCTGCTGATTCACAATGCGTGAACATCATAGCGAAGCCCGCTAGAATTGTCAGAGATGAGGCCAACCACGCCCAACGAAATGACCAAACAAGCCACAAACAAAGCCAGGCCAGCGTAGTTTTTCGGTTTATGTGGCGGAGATAAGTTCAGGTCCACTTACTGAACCAGCAGTCTGATCCTTTGATATAGCAAAGAGAAAAGAACCACCGTGCAAGCGCATATCAACTACCCAACGAACCTGGACGACCCCACCCTTCCCGGCCAGACGTTTACAGCGGCGCATCAATTTCGCGTACACGGCTGCCTGTGGCTGGAAAACAGCCTGGCGCGGGAAAAAGTCCAGGCCATGCAGCAACAGTTCCTGCAGCAGTATGCCAGCCAGGACCTGAGCATCGTGCAGAATAATTGCCTGCATGTAGGCGACCAGCGTTACATGTTTACGGTGCGGGTAGACCGCGCTTTTGCTGATCCCGATGTCTACGCTGCGCCGCGCATCATGCCCGTGGTGGAAAGCCTGCTGGGCAAGGACTGCATCCTGCAAAGCGTCGGAGTGGTCTGCGCCTATCCCGGAGCTGGCATGCAGCACGTTCATCGGGATCACCCCAACCTGTTTGAAGAAGCAGGAGGCCTGAACTCCTTTCTTCCACCTTTTGCCCTGCATGTGGTTATACCACTGGTGGACTTAACCGAAGAGACCGGCACTACTGCCTTGTGGGAGGGCTCGCACCGCTTACGCAACCGGGCCATGGAACAGCAATACAACAAGGAGCAACTGTTGCAGGCAGAAGGTGCGGAACTGCCGTGGCCAAAAATGGGTGACAGCTACTTTATGGATTTCCGCCTCAAGCATGCGGGCACAGCCAATAACTCTGCCACACCCCGGCCGATTCTTTACCTGGTTTACAGCCGCCGCTGGTTCCAGGACCGCAAGAACTATGAATCCCGTCGGCAAAAGCCAATCGAGATCAGCACAGAAGAATACGATCGAATACCCGAGCAGCATCGGCATTTATTCGAAAACGCCATACCCGAATAAAACCTGTAGGAGCGCGCCTTGCGCGCGAAAAAATCGCAGACAAAAAAAACCGGGGACAAGCCCCGGCTATTGATTTAGAACACCAGGGTAGCAGCTCCCTGGCAGTCTCGTTGGTACAACATCCGGTCATTGAGGACCGGTTTATTATTGGTGCGGGTGACAAAAGCGCCTGCCTTCCCTGGCGCTACGTCCCTCCTGGACACTCGCCACCCAATTCCCCGAAAACAACCTTCCCTGGTTGCGGTATAGGCCCATAAAATCCTCAATGGACCTGTTCAATCCCCTTGAACAGGAACCATCCATGGCTCGATAACACGTAGCTTTCCTGGCTACATCACTCCAATCATGTAGGAGCGCGCTTGCGCGCGAACGGTTTATCTTAGCCCATCGGCCCCAAGGGGCCTCCTACACCAAATAGAACCTTCCCTGGTAGTTCATGCGACCTTCCTGGTCGCGCTTTCAATGCCACAATGTCAGGTCATCCCTGTATTCAATGACCTTCCCTGGTCGCCACCTGCATTTCCGTTGCATTGAAACTGGTGCCCTCTCCAACTCCAGCTCTTGCCAATTAACAAACTTTAGTCAATCTTCCAACGGTAACGCGGTAGTGTATTTATTCTTCCGTAATACGAAACTCGTGTTTACGTGCCTCACAGCCCTGCACGGCATAATGTGCTCGCGCAGCAACCTCTCATACGCCTTGATACTTTGGCACGCTACCTTCAAGTGGTAATCGTACTGACCGCTCATGGCATAACATTCCAGAATCTCGGGCCGGTTGGAGACCATGTCGTCGAATTCCCTGATCGATGCAGGGTGGTGGTCCTCTAACGACACCGCGGCAACCGCGATGACATCCAGCCCAATTTTCTCCGGGTCCAGTATTGCTACTGTGGTAGAAATGACCCGATCTTCCTCCATTCTTCGAACTCGGCGCCAACAGGGCGCCGCGGACAATCCAACCTTCTCCGCGAGAGCCTGGCTGGAGAGCTTGCCGTCGGCTTGCAACTCCGCAAGGATGCGAAAATCTGTTCTGTCCATCGAAATATTCGTTTCGTCAATATCCTTTTGACGAAATGTTTATATCACCTTTAGCTGGTTAAAAGCAAATAACGAAACGTTCTTTTCACTATATTGATATAAACTGTTCGCCAATAGCAAGCTTTTAATACAAACGTTTCGTCAAGGTGGGCAACGAGCTTTATGAGCAAATCAGGCAAATACACAGCCAAAGTTCCGAACGAAGACGGTTATATTGAATACAGCGCCGAGGAAGATTCGGTGTGGCATGACCTGATCACACGGCAACTGCCCATGCTGCACAACCGCGCTTGCCCGCCCTGGATAGGGGCTTTGGATAAAATGCAGCTGCCAATCGATCACGTTCCGCAGCTGCCGGAACTGAACAAAGTGTTGGAACCTTGTACTGGGTGGAACGTATGGCCCGTCCTTGCCCTCATCCCTTTTACCGAATTTTTTAATCTGCTGGCCAACCGAAAATTCCCTGTAGCCACCTTTATAAGGTCACGCGCAGAATTCGATTATTTGCAGGAACCGGACATTTTTCACGAGGTATTCGGGCATACACCGGTCTTAACCGACCACCGTTTTGGTGCCTTTATCGAGGCGTACGGCAAAGCCGGCCTGAGAGCTGATCCCAAAGATCATGGAATGCTGGCCAGGCTGTTCTGGTTTACCGTAGAGTTTGGGCTGGTGAATACCAAGGAAGGTATACGGGCTTATGGCTCAGGCATCATGTCATCGCCCGGTGAGCTGGTTTACGCAATTGAAAGCGATATTCCACAACGACGGCCGTTTGATGCCATTGATGCCCTGCGTACACCCTACCGTATTGATATCTATCAAACCGTGTATTTTGTACTCGACAGCTTTGACCAGTTGTTCGACCTGGCCCAGCAGGACCTGTTGGCCCTGGTAGCCGAAGCCCGCAGATTGGGCATGCATGCGCCCACGTTTCCACCGAAGAACGAACATCCCTTTGTTGGCATGAGCGGAAAGGCAGCAAACAGCGTCTCTGACGACTTGGACCAGCTGAGAAAACCCCGGCATGATGTTTGATACAAACATTCCGATATGGGTGTAATGAGGCAATTACGGCAGTTCAGGCCTTGAAACCAGGCAGCCAACATTCTGGCCTTTCAATCCTTTGTCCCGAACACTTTATTAACGTCATCCCGGACACTTTATTATCGTCATCCCGGACACTTTATTATCGTCATCCCGGACACTTTATTAACGTCATCCCGGACACTTTATTATCGTCATCCCGGAC
>Ga0163153_10002350_pt1 | contig 27876 bp, 27 predicted proteins | sample OliLakLV19MP6IB1_FD_148629 | JGI IMG/M metagenome (GOLD analysis project Ga0163153, IMG submission 148629) | Freshwater microbial mat bacterial communities from Lake Vanda, McMurdo Dry Valleys, Antarctica - Oligotrophic Lake LV.19.MP6.IB-1 | ecosystem: Environmental > Aquatic > Freshwater >...
GTTACTTTCATTTCAAAATTATTTTTGTTTAAATAAAATGGTTATTCCGAATTATCGAAATAACCAGTGATTTCAAAATTATTTTAAAAATTTTTAATCCGGAGAATGAAACTATGCATTTTCTAAAGGAAGAACATTCATAACTTTTCTGCCCTTTTTATTACCGAAGCTTACTTTACCTTCGATCAGTGAGAAAATTGTATGATCTCTTCCAAGACCGACATTCAGTCCCGGTAAAAATTTTGTGCCTCTTTGTCTTATCAGAATGTTTCCGGCTTTTACTGCTTCCCCGCCGAATTTCTTAACACCGAGTCTCTTTGATTGTGAGTCTCTTCCATTCTTCGAACTTCCGAGTCCTTTTTTGTGTGCCATTTCTTATTAAATTATAAATTATTAATGATAAATTTAACTATGCTATAGAATTGATCTGTATTGCAGTATAATTCTGTCTGTGACCGTTTCTTACCTGATAACCTTTTCTTCTTTTTTTCTTGAATATGATCACCTTATCATCTTTAACATGCTCGAGTACTGTTGCCTGCACTTTTTTTGTTAATAAAGGAGCACCGATCTCAAATGATTTATCATCTGACGTGAACATAAGCACCTGATCAAAAGTAACTTTAGCTCCGATTTCATCTTTCAGCTTTGGTATAAACACTTTCTGATTTTCGGTAACTTTGTATTGATTACCTTTGATATTTACTATTGCGTACATATTCTATTAAATTTTAAATTATTTTAACGGATTTCGGGTGGAGCTAAGCGGGGTCGAACCGCTGACCTTCTGAATGCCATTCAGACACTCTACCAACTGAGCTATAGCCCCTGATTAGTTTTAAGCTTTTAAAATACATATTATCGTCCGGAATTTCAAACCATTACCCAAACTTTTTCATTAAAAAAATCCACATCCGTCCTAATTAAGGAAAAAACTTGCCACGAATTTCACGAATGATCACGATTTAAAAATATTATCACTAATTTTAAAAATAGAATTAACATAAATTTACCCCGGACAGCATAATTATATCTTCAGGGTTATTTAATGGTTGATTTTAAAAATTCGATATTGGTGCAAAAATATTACCATAACAGATTGAATTTAAAATTATTTAAATTTTTCAAAAACATTTTGGACGGTAATGAATAAAATTGTACCTGCACCGGATTACAAGCTTTAATTACACCCAAATCTCAGATTTCCCTTACACAAATAAAAAATTATTTTTAATTTAAGAATGTAAATTAAAAATATGAGGACATGGATATTAAATTTTTAAAAGGAGTAGGTGAAAAAAGAGCGGAAGCTTTTGCAAAGTTAGGTATTACAAGCACCGATGATTTTCTTAAATTCATTCCCCGAGCTTACCTGAAAAAAATCTCAATCAGAGAAATCAACAATTTCACTGATGAAAACGTCATAGTTTCCGGCAAAGTCATTGATGTGCAGTATCCGCGAAAGAGCAATCATCCCCTGCAGGTGATCGTAAAGGATAATACCGGAGTCATCGACATTCCGGTCTTCGGGACCAGCGAATTTCGTTCGAAACAATTCATGCTGGGAGAGATGTTTTTATTCTGGGTCAAGATCGACAAGAGCAATTTTGTCTCCAATCTTAAGATAAGTTACAGGGACCATCTGAAGATCAATGAACACGATCCTTCTGAGTCTGAATTCCTTAAATTCAAATTCATCCCTTTATATGAGCTATCCGATATTTTAAAAAAAACCTGGATCAAACCTCTGCTTCTTTCCAAAATTGTTTTCAATGCATTCACCTCGCTTCTGAAATCAAGCCCGGATTATATAGAAGAGACTTTGCCTGAAAACATTTTAAGAGAGCATAATCTCATCAGCCGTAAGGAGGCAATTCTCAGAATAAACTTTCCTACTGAATTTTCTGAAATTGAGATTGCCAGGAAACGTCTTTCGTTTGAAGAATTATTTTATCTCGAATTGATCCTTGCATTGAAAAAAGATAAGATCAGAAATGAAAAGAAAGGGATCAAATTCAATAAGGATATTTCCGAATTAACTAAAAAATTCAAGAGCCTGATTCCGTATGAACTTACTTCCGCTCAGCGCAGAGTAATGAATGAAATTTATACTGACATGAAGTCTGACAAATGCATGAACCGTCTGCTGCAAGGTGACGTTGGAAGCGGGAAAACTATCGTTGCCATCTTTGCAATTCTGACTGCAATTGAGAACGGCTATCAAGCTGCATTCATGTGTCCTACAGAATTACTGGCGGAGCAGCATTTCAAAACGATCACAGATTTTGTAAAGCCCTTTAATCTGAAAGTTGATCAGCTTATCGGCGGACAGAAAAAAAAATTACGCGAAGAAATTCTTTTAAGCATTAAAGAAGGAAAGTCGGATATAATTATAGGGACTCATGCCCTAATACAGGATAAGGTAGAATTCAAAAGTCTGGGATTTGTTGTCATCGATGAACAGCATAAGTTTGGGGTAATGCAAAGAGCGAAGATGAAGGAAAAGGGTTTTAATCCTGACGTGCTTGTCATGACAGCGACTCCGATCCCCAGAACACTTGCGATGACTTACTACGGTGACCTTGATGTGTCAGTGATAGATGAAATACCAAAGAACCGGAAGTCGATCAAGACAGCTTTAAGAATGGAAATTGATAAGCCGAAAATTCACAGGTTCATTCGTGATGAAGTATCCAAAGGCAGACAGGTTTATATTGTGTTCCCTCTTATTGATGAATCCGAAAAGCTTGATCTGAAATCAGCAGAGGAAAATTATAAAATTATTAAAGAAAATATTTTTCCCGAACTCAAAGTGGGCATGGTTCACGGAAGAATGCTTTGGTATGAAAAGGATGAAGTTACGGAGGATTTTCGAAATGGAAAGATAAACATACTCGTTTCTACCACTGTGATCGAAGTCGGGATCGATATTCCAAATGCTACAATAATGATCATAGAGGAAGCGCAAAGATTTGGTTTGTCTCAGCTTCATCAGCTTCGTGGAAGAGTTGGCAGGGGTTCCGAACAATCTTTCTGTATTCTGATCGCAAAAAATCTTGATGAAAATTCTATGAAACGTCTGAATATCCTATGTGAATCCAACGATGGCTTCAGGATCGCGGAGGCTGATATGGATATCCGTGGTCCCGGTGAATTTTTCGGAATACGGCAGTCAGGAGTTTTAAATTTTTCATGCACTGATCTTACACGTGATAAGGATATCCTTGAATCGGCAAGAAGCATTGCCTTTGATATTATCAAAAATGATCCTCAGCTTAGAAAGGCGGAACATATTGAAATAAAAAAAGCTTTTGACAGAGATCACAAGAATTCCCTTTTGCTTATGGAAGTAGCTTAGTCAATTATCAATTATCAATTATCATTTATTAATGCTCTATGAAAATTGAGAATTCCGTAGAAAAGCAGAAGTAAGCAATCAGAAAATAATTGAACATTGATAATTTATAATTGATAATTGAATTAGCTGTTCTCTTTTACATAAATAAATTATTTTTAACAAAAAAATTTTAGTTGAAAAGTAAGTCGTCAAAAATAGAGATATTGATTCCGGTGATCACGATACTTTCGGATGCACTGGCGATCTTTCTCGCATTTCTCATTTCATACTGGCTCAGGTTTTCCAACGAAGCATTCATAAAAATTTTTCCAATCACTAAGGGTATTCCCGGATTTGAAGGATACATCAGATTTTGTTTTATAATGATCCCTATCTGGATCCTTATTTTTCAAACGAGAAAGATGTATCGTTTGAAAAGATCGGTTTTTATTATGGATGAAGTTTTTATAATCATCAAATGCATCTCGATCGGAATATTATTTGCAATGGCAACGGTGTTCATCCTGAATGAAGACTTTCCTTATTCGCGTCTTGTATTCTTTCTCATCTGGGTCAACACAATAATTCTGATCACGATCGGCAGATACTTTACACTGAAATTCGAAAAAACACTTTACAACAATAGTGTAGGGGTAAATACGGTTGCAGTCTTGGGTGTGAATGATATGGCAAAAAGGATCTACGATAAATTTGCCACAGATAAATTTGCAGGATTCAATGTTATCGGTTATTTTACCTATGACAAAAGTGAAGAAAATTCTCTTGCAAACAAGACCTGTCTTGGAAATTATACCGACATCCCTGAGAAAATAAAAGAGCTTGGAATTGAAAAGATACTGATCTCAATTCCATCCGATAAACATGAAATACTTTATGAACTTTTTAAAATAAGCGAAGGGATAAATATTGAATTCATGTATGCACCGGATTTTGTTGACCTGATGACAAGCCGGCTGAGAGTGGAAGAAGTTGATGGCATTCCCTTCATGAAATTAAAATCTGTTCCGATGAATGTATGGAACAGGTTTTTAAAAAGGACATTTGATATAGTTGTTTCACTTATTATATTAGTTTTACTTTCACCGGTAATGGCTATAGTGGGACTGCTGGTGAAGCTTACATCAAAAGGTCCGTTGTTTTATAAGCAGGAAAGAGTGGGACTTGACAGTAGAAAATTCATGATGCTGAAATTCCGCTCAATGAGAGTCGATGCAGAACAAAGCGGTCCTCAAATGGCATCAAGAAACGATAACCGTTATACAGCAATTGGCAAGACACTTCGCAAGTTCAGTCTCGATGAGCTGCCTCAGTTCTTAAATGTATTTATTGGAAACATGAGCATTGTCGGACCAAGACCGGAACGTGAATTTTTTATCAACACAATGAAGGAGACCATAACCAGATATCTTGAAAGGCACAGGGTAAAATGCGGCATTACCGGCTGGGCTCAGGTCAACGGCGCACGCGGAACAGATTCATCAATGCAGACCAGAATTGATTATGATATCTACTATATTGAGAACTGGTCTATCGCTCTTGACATAAAAATTATTTTTAAAACTGTTAAGGAAGTCTTTTTTTCCAAAGAAGCATTTTAAAATTTTTAGAAAATGATCATTGCAATTATTTATTTTGTGCATGTAATGTTTGCTGTTTATGTTTTTTGCAGATCTTTCCAGTCCGACGGGTGGCTTCAGGCATTTCTCAACATCGGCTTTATAATTACTTTATTTGCTGTGACGCTTACCGTATGTGAACTGATCGTTGGTGTGTTTATTCCTGATACCGGATACAGAATTTCAATGCCGGGAAATCCGGTGCTGCTCTTTATGCTGAAGATATCAGGATTTTATGCTCAGCAGGCAGACACTGTTACTCTTACACCAAAAGACAGTATTGTTCTGATATGCGTTACACTTTTGGAACTGGTTTTCTACAGATTCTATTTTAAAAAGGTCAAAGTAGTCAATGCAATTTAAAACAATTAAAAATCCTGCATGATCAAACTGATACTCATTCAAAAATAATTTTTTAAATATGAAAAAAAGCCTGTTCGTTCTTATACTCTGCACTATGTCCTTACTGTTATTCTCATTTTATAATTTGAGCAAAAAGGATCTTAATGAATTGTCCGGTACACGTGACATTGTTTTACAATTCATTACTTATAACGGCTATGGAAATAATCTTTACATAGATAATATTCTTACCGGGACACAAAATCTCTATGACATTAATGTTACTTCCTTTTTGAATATTCCTTATGACACAATTTATTCGGTTCAGCCCTCGGGCTTGGATACGATCGCGCCTCAGGTCACAGTTTCAAATATTGGCAGAGGAAGCCTTATCGATACAATTACGGTTTTTTTAAATATTGAACCGGGCGGTTACCGTGACAGTACTGAAATAGTTTTTCTCAATTCCGGTGGAACTTTCATCTGCAATTTTAAATCATTCATCTATTCAATTGGAACCGGCTATTATCTTAAGGCATATACTTCATATACACCGGACAGTAATTATGTGAACGATACTCTCAATCAGTATTCAGTATATCTTCCCGGATACACAAGAAATGTACTTTATGAAGAGTTCACTTCCGACTCAAGCTTTGCTGCATTTAATAATGATCCCGCACTTGATGCATTTGTAAATCAAAATATTCAGACAGTTACAGCAATAAGATACCATCTCGGAATTTTAGGGAGAGATACTTTCTATCTCGCAAATCCCGAACAGGCGGATGCACGAAGAAGATATTATTATGTAAGCTCTGTTCCCACAACTTTCGCAGATGGCATATACCCTGTATCAATACCATATGGTGACAGTCTGAATTTATACCGACCATATTTTACACGATTGTCAAAGGGAAGTCCTCTGACTATGACAGTCACAGATGAAAGAATTTCCGGAGACTCTATCAGGACTACGATTGATCTGAATGTCATTTCTTCTCCGCCTCAGGGAAATTATAAATTGAGAATTAACGCAGTCGAAAGATATGTCAACGATACTCAGGGTCTGTTTGTTAATTTTTACGATATTTTCAGAGCTGCATATCCGGATACCAACGGCATCAGCATTACAATTACACCCGGCACATCTCAATACCAGTATACCTATTACCGGCAGCCGGGATGGGTTGATTCAATGATATACACTGCGGCATTCATTCAGAACGATAATAACAGAGAAGTCCTTAACTGCGCAAAGGGCAGAAACATTGTTTTGGATAATGTAACATCTCCGAAGAAATTAATTTATGAAAAATCCCAGCTGCTGAATGTTAATTATACATTTAAGAAAAATCCTCCGGTTTACCGTACAGGTGATTCCGTGCAGACAGCTCTTAACGTAGAATTATTTGAAGCATTTTTTCCACCGATCAACTGGAGAATTTTTAATCAGGATGGATTCATTACATTCAGTCAGTTCACAGGCGCCAACGGACCCACCATAGGCGGTACCAAATCAGTACAGATGAATTTTTTTGATTACAATATTCCGGGACAAAGGGATTCGATGTATTCAAAAGCATATACAAATCTTCTTACAACTGACACTTTAAGATTTGATTATTCTTATGCTCAGTACGGAACATCTTATGTTGACAGTCTCATAGTGAATGTTTCAACTGACGGCGGTCTTACATTTCCGGTGGAGCTGTTTCGCAGAGGCGGACTACAGCTTGCAACGGCTCCGCAGACGACATCATACTTTATTCCTCAGAATAACACTCAATGGAGAACTTTCAGGACAACTCTGAGCAATGTTGTTTCAGTCAATAATTATTCGGAATATTCACCTGATAAATTTAATCTTCAGCAAAATTATCCTAATCCATTCAATCCCGAAACTGTCATCAATTACGAAATACCTGTTACAGATTTTGTAACACTGAAAATTTTTGACATTCTTGGTAAGGAGATCATCACCCTTGTGAATCAGAAACAGACAGCCGGCACCTATTCTCAAAAATTCAACGCAGGCAATCTACCCAGCGGAATTTATTTTTATCAATTGAAGACTCAGGGATTTTCGGATACCAAACGAATGGTGCTTGTAAAATAATTTCAGTTAAACCATTCCGATATCTGTTAGTCTAAGGAAGTAAATGATTTATTAATTTTAAATTTTCCCATGAAAAACTTTATAACATTCCCTCATGAGTTTTTTCTAAAGTTTTTTCAATTGTTCTTATCAAAAGCCAGATTTTTACTAATACTTCCTTTTGCTTTTTCCGGGTCTTTGAATAATCTTCACTCTCAGCCACCTGTTTACCTTACTTTTACAACACACAACGAAGATGCAGAGCCATACAATACTAATTTTAATTATTACAACTTAAGAAGGAATCTGATCATTCAGCTCGCTGATCTGGTTTCATCAAGAGGAGCTAAATGGAATTTTCAGTCTGACTGGAGGTTCTTACTCGCAGTAAAAAAATTTGATACCGGAAGTGTTGTATTTAATACCAACGGAAAGAATATAATAAGATGGTTAATTGAAGACAGAGGCATTGACTGTGATCCGCACTCACATGAGGCAAACGGCTATAACTATGCTGATGTTGCCTATCTCCATTCACAGCTGGGGATTGTTCCAAGCAAAGTTGTCGGAGGATTTTTGTATAATGTCATTGTGAATAATAACAACTGGGAAAATCTTCAGAACGGCATTTACGGCAGAATGTATCCTACTTATTTTTGGAAGCCGGAAATTCTTTGGGGCGGAGGAACACAAAATCATATTAATGATCCGCAAAATTTTGGAGCCTGGAAACCGCAGAGCATGGCAAATTATTATGTCCATGATTCTACAAAAGATCTTACTCTTATTGGTAATGGCTGTAATAATAAATTTTTTGATACCACATTAGTGACTACGGTGGTTCAGAGAATAAGAAATCTTGTAAATGCGATTTCCTACAATGCATTTCCTGACACCGGATTTTACACTGCAACGGTTCATACTCAGATGGGTCAGCTTAATACTTCACAAATAAATAAAGTTGTACAATTCATTGACTCAATGAATGTGTTTGTAGCACAAGGTAAAGTAATCTGGAAGAATCTGGATGATATTTATTCGATATGGAATAATGATTACGGAAAAAAACCCTTTTGGACTTCCTGCTCCCAGCTTCCGGCTTCGTATGGATTTTACAATATTAAATTAATACCGGAAGGATTTTATTCACCCCCTTATGATTTTCTGAATATTGAAGATACAGTAACTTCCTTTCTGCGAAATATAAGTACACCATATTCCATTGTCGATTCGGCTGATGCTGTAATTGATTCGGTAACTTTCACCGGAAATTTTGTTTATCCGCGTGCTGTAAACGGTACATATTACATTCAATTAGATCACCGGAATTGTATAGATACCTGGAGCAAAGCCGGCGGACAAGCATTTGTGACCGGTTCAACCATGACTTTTGATTTCACTTCTTCACAGTCCCAGGCATTTGGAAATAATTTAAAGTCTAAGAATGGAAAATTTTGCATCTATAGCGGGGACTGTAACAGTGATGATATTATTGATGTCGGCGATGTAATTCTTATCTATAACGATGCTAATTCTTTTGTTAATGGTTATGCTGTAACTGATATTACAGGAGATTTAACTGTTGATGTGAGCGATCTTTTAATCTGTTATAATAATTCATTCGATCTGATCGCTGAAGCAGCTCCGTAGATCTTAAATTTTTCATTCAGCCCAACGCCTGTCATTAGTTTTCAGAAAAATTTCAGAGTTGGAATGTTTTGAAGTACCGAGAATCAGCTTCCACGGTATGTAGTAAATCCAAAGGGGCTGATCAGCAGAGGGATGTGATAATTCTCATCGGTATCAATAATGAAACTGATCTCTACAAAAGGGTAAATAGACTTTACTCCTTTAACTTCAAAATAATTACCTGTATCAAAGCTAATAGTGTACATTCCTTTTTCAATCACTACATTCTTTTCAAAAAAATCAGTCAATCTGCCGTCACTGTCAGTCACGCTAGTAGCGATCTTTTCAATTGAGTTATACAAAGTAATGTTAACACCTTCAGCAGGTTTCCCTGTTGAAATATCGAGTACATGTGAGGTGATACCGCTCATAACAATTTCTCCAATCTTAGTTTTGTAATTTTATTTTGTTCCTTCATTGCGATTTTAATTTCTGTTTCACTGTCATTTGAAACACGCTTTTTGATAATTGCGAGCATCTCCTTTGCTGACTTTCCTGTTGCGCAAACTATGAATATGTATCCGAATTTTTTTTCATAAACCTGATTAAGCTTTGCAAGTTCAATAAGGGTTTCATTGTCCGCTGCATTCACTTCCGATTGTTCGGATTCAGCCATCTTCTTTGTGGAGGCAAATTTTTCTCTGATTGAATTTATGTCACCGATCTTAGGGTGGTGTGAAAAAGCTTCAAGCCAGTCTTTGGGATCGAGTGAATACAATATCTTCTCTGCCTCATCAAGAATTTCCTTTTTGGTTTTAATTGTTTTTAATTCCATCATTCCGGCAACCCATTCTTTTGCACCGCAGCATTTTGAGAAGAGTAACTCTTTCTCTTTCGGATTCAGCGAACTTAATTTTTTAAGATCATTCATAATTACTCAGGCAATACTTCCAAAAAGCCTCAGGCGGCTAACTCCTCCATCGGGATAAATATTCAATCGAACATGCGAAACAACACCTATGTCTTTTATTTCCTTTTCAAACATATTTTCAAAGTGCCCTTTTAATTTTGACTTGGGCAGAAGCACTTTCCAGTTTAGTTTTGGATCTGTTACAGCATCGTCAGAAATTTCATTGTTATTTAAACCTTCAATCGAACAGGCATCAGGAAAATTTCCTTTAAAGTAATTTGTATCGACATTAATTTTTTTTATTTCTCCCCGGTGAGCAAGTTTTAAAATTACCCAGTCATATCCCTGAATCCTTTTTCTCTTTGTCTCCCAGCCATCACCCATATTGCTGCTTCTTCCGGGGGATATAAGATTGTCCTTGGAACCAAAGAACATATCATTGCAGACGAGCACTTTCCCTCCGTTAAGCAACGCGGCGAGATCTACAAGCGTGTTCTTCTTTATATTTTCAGCAACATAAATGTTGCCATACACCCTGAACCTCGCCACTCCCCCATCAGGATAAATATTCAGCTTCACACAATTCCAGCTCTTATCATTACTTATCGAAAACAGATTCTGCGAACCCGGATTAAGCGGAGACTTCGGAAGTATCACCGTCCACTTCATATCCTCAGTTTTAAAGTCCTTACTACTAACATCAATATTCGTTGCTTCCACCGATGCATAAGGTGGATGATTCCCAAGAAAATGATTAGTATCTATATCAACTCCTTTTATTACTCCATCCACGCCGAGCTTTATTACACACCAGTCAAATCCCGGCTCCCGCTTCCTTCTTGATTCCCACCCGTCCATCCATTTACCATTGTCCGTGAATTTACCCGGGATAAATATTCCTCTTCCTTCCTTCAAAAGATTTTCCTTCTCCGCAAAAAATTCATCGCTCACTGAAATTGCTTTGCCTCCGTTCTTTTCCGAAGCGAGATCAATTAATCCCGCAAATGCCGCTGCCGCTAAATTTTGTTCCATATTTATAACTATTTTCTTAAAATTATTTTGCCGGTTGGTATTTTTATTATTTTTCCATTCTCAAAAATTTTTTCTCCATTAAGATAAGTTGCTTCAACCTTTCCGGAAAGTTCACAACCAATGTAAGGTGTTACCTTATGCTTGTGGTACAATAAATTTTCTTCAACAGTAAATTTCTCCATTGGATCAAAAATAACGAGATCTGCATCAAAGCCCTTTTCTATTTTTCCTTTGTAACGATTCATGCCAATAAATGCAGCGGTATTAGTGCTCATAAGTTTCGATATCTTTTCAAGAGTTATATTTCTTTTCACAGCTTCAGTCCAGACAACTGAAAGCCCAAGCTGGAGGCTTGATATACCACCCCAGGCTTTCTCATAATTTCCTTCCTCAATGAACTTCAGACGGGGATCACAGGGTGAATGATCACTTACGATAAGATCGATCAAACCATCTTCAACTGCTTTCCAGAGTTTTTCTCTGTTTTCATTTTCTCTTATAGGCGGCGTGCATTTAAAACGGGTGTCACTATCATCAACATTCTCAGAAGAAAAAAATAAGTAGTGGGGACAGGTTTCAACGGTAACTTTTACACCTTCGGATTTTGCTTTTCTTATAATGCTGATCGCGTCAGAGGAAGAAAGATGAACAATATGAATGTGATAATCATATTCACGACTGAGATCTATTAAAAGCCCGATCGCTTTGTTCTCCATTTCGCGGGGACGACTTTCTAAAAACCCGGAGTACGACTTTGTATCAGGCGTTACCGAATTAATTTTACTAATATTCATTTCAGCATGCACTAGTAAAGGAAGCTTTGACCCGGATCTCTTCAATACATCCAGAGCTTTCCGCAGATCTGCTTCACTCACATCAGGAAAATCATCTATGCCTGAATGGATCATAAATGCTTTAAATCCAACAACACCATTTTTGATCAGCCCTTCAATTTCATTTTCATTGCCGGGAACGATCCCTCCGTAAAATCCGCAATCAACATACAACTTTCCTTTTGCAGCCTTGATCTTTGTATTAAATGAATCAACATCAATAGTCACAGGCGAACTGTTTAGCGGCATATCAACCAGCATTGTAATTCCTCCTGCGGCAGCGGCTTTTGTTGCCGTTTCAAATCCTTCCCAATTTTCTCTACCCGGTTCATTTATATGAACATGAGTATCAACAAGTCCCGGCATTATGACAAGTTCACCGTAATCAATTAACTCAAATCCTTCGTCAATAAGATCTACACTGACATCTACTATCTTTCCGTTACTTATGAATACGATCATATCTTTTAACCCACCCGGAGTTAAAACATTTTTACTCTTCAAAGCCAGCTTCATAGTGCAAAAATAATTTCTACGATTGCGAATAAAAAGTTAAAAGTTAAAAGTTGAAAGTTGAAAGTTGAAAGTATTAAAGTGACATTAAACTTAATCAACACGCATAATGTCTTATGAGCAATTAGAACATTAACCAAAAAATATCTTTTGAAAGGAAACATTATGAAACAAGCAAAGAAACTTTCTATTTTAGCCGTTCTGGCATTTCTACTAATTTCAATTTACATTTCCGGCTGTAAGACTGATAACATAACTGATCCATCAGCTCAGTCAGATGACGAGTATTTGCAATCAACTGCGCTCAACTCCGCTTTTAGTACTGATCCGGATGATGACGATAATCTGTTCGCAACTGAGATTTCGGATTTTGATGCAAATGGAGCAGTATTTAATTCTCCGATAGACTCTCTCCTCAGATGGGGACGCAGAGTAACAAATGTTAATATTAATACCAGCATCTCCAATTCAGGCGATACAATGAAGAATGTCATTGTCACAAGAACCATTACAGGTAATTTCATAATCATTGGGTATGTCGGCGGTAATCTTGACTCAACTGTTAAACCTTATACTCAGGAACAAAAAAGACTGATCTCATTTAAAAGGATAGGAAGAAATTCCCGACCGAGAGAAAACTGGAGAGTATTTCAGTACTCCGCCATTGATGGTGAAACAAAGACACCTCAAACCGGAAAAAGCAATATAGTCATGAGTAAAATTGAATTTTACAAAAACAACAGTCTTGTCCTTACATTGAATGGTCCCGACTTCACAACAAACATTTTCAACGCGAGAAGATTTGGCGGTAACGGTTCAATGGAAGTCAACAGAGGTGATCAGGTCAGAATTAAAGTCTACGCTACAAGCAATCAAAGTGATACTGACATTGTATCTTACCACTGGGCAAGAAATTCGTTCGGATTCCATCGCGAAAGTTTTGTAATGACCTCGCAGGTTCCGAATGGCGGTAGCTTTGACAGAACTTATGAAAAAGAATTTAACATATACGGAAATCATCACGGAGGAATGAACAACGCGTACATCAGCGCGAATACCAGAAGCTCGCTCTATGATAACTCGCCGTCACTATTCTCATCCACTTACATGGGACTTCCATACAGAGTAAGACCATAAAAATTAAAAGCCTCATACAACTGATGCCGGAGCTGCTTTCTGAAAAGAGAGCAGCTCCCTCTGTTTAACACCATTCTGAAACAGACATCATTCAAACTTCACAAACTATTCCCGAAGGTTATAAACTTTACCAGAATTATCCAAATCCCTTTAACCCTGTTTCACAGATCAAATTTGATATAATGCCGGTCGTCAATGGCGGAAGATCAAACGTGAAACTGATAGTTTATAATTCAGCAGGTGAGGAAGTAAAAAGGATCATTGACAGGGAACTTGAAGCAGGAAGCTACATTGCGGAGTTTGACAGAACAAATTTTTTAAGAGGAGTATACTTTTATAAATTTACCGCGGATGATTTCAGTGAAACAAAAAGTATGATACTCCTTAAATAGTGACATTTGTCCCTTCAAAATTGTAGTATATAACAATTAACAAAAAGTAATGAGGGGAAAGTGGAAAAGAGCCAAGAGCGTCAATTGCATTAATCTTCTGAGGTAGAGTTTATATATGAGTTACATCATGGATATGAACTTTCACCCCAGGAGTGAATCAATCCTTGAGACAGCTAAGCGTTGTTTGATCAGGGATTTAGAGATATTGAGGAATTCCCGGAAGAAGTTTGAATTTTGTCAGATAATATATTAAGTTGTGTAATAATTTTAATTTTCAAAAATCAATAAAATAGTCAGGTGACAAATGTCCCTTTAATGAATAAATTTTTTTCACAATTAAAATATTAATTAATGAAATTAATCCGAAAGGTTGAATTATGAATTTATTTCTAAAAACTGGCTTAGCAATTTTTTTAATTGCAACGTTTACATCAAATACTTTTTCGCAGTTAAATGGTACTTACACTGTTGGCAGCGGCGGATTTTTTCCTACAATAAATTCTGCAGTCACCACAGCAGTTTCCCAGGGTGTTAACGGCCCGGTTGTGTTCAATATTTTGTCAGGAAATTATTTTGTGGATATCACCATAAATGCTGTTCCGGGTATAAGCGCTGCTAATGATATCACCTTTCAGTCTCAAACCGGTGTTCCCGGTGATGTTGTTATCAAAGGGAATTCAATTATTTTTTTTATTAACTCTCCTTATCTGACTTTTCAAAATCTTACAATTGACAGTTCCGGCAACCACAGCTTCAAAATTACTGCCGATGGAGATCATACAACTTTAAAAAATATAATTTTCGGAAATAATTCAAAGTTAGTAACTCAGGCCTCACAGTTTCCTCCTGAATATTTTCACGCTTCTGGCTGCATTAATATTCCGAGAATTCTTTTAGATGGAAGAGACTTTCCCCCAACGGAAAGAGGAGGTCAAATAATTAACAATACTTTTACCGGGATTTTAGAATTATATAACTATGATTCGCTTATTGTTGAAAATAATACTGCACCGGGTATATATTTGAATTGCTTTAACGGAAGTATTTCAAAAAATAAAACAGCCAAACTCAATATCGCTGGATCTAATTTGCTGATTACTAATAACTTTGTTTACGGCAGTTCAATGTTTTATGAAGAAGAGTTTAGAATTTATAATTGTTTTGTAATTTATAATACATTTAATTCTGTAAGCCGCTTTGGAAAAATTATTATCGGGCAAAATAATTTTGTATTGAATAATTTATTTATTAATACAGGTGAAGTGGCATGTACTTACGAACTCACGGGGCTGAATTCGGATTATAATAATTACTATAATAGTGCTGATACAGGAATAATTGATTATAATACAGTAAGGTATTATAGTGTTCTGGATTTTTTTAATTCAACCGGATTGGACCAGCACTCAAATTCACATCCGGTAACTTTCGTTTCACCAACTAACCTACATCTTACAGGGTCATCTCAGGGCGACTTACATCTTGCCGGTATTCCCACTCCACTGGTCACTGATGATATAGATGGCCAACCGAGAAATCCAAGCCGTCCTTATAAAGGAGCGGATGAAGTTATAGATATTCCTTTGCCGGTTGAACTTGTTTCATTCTCTTCTTCTGTTTCAAACAATAATATTAGTTTGAAATGGACAACTTCTTCAGAAATAAATAATTCAGGATTTGAAATTCAGCGTTCAAGCTCCGATGAGATAGCTGCGGGTATTTGGAACAGTATTGGATTTGTTAAGGGAAACGGAACAACAAATTCTCAAATCAATTTTGAATTCACTGATAAAAATCTTCTTCCGGAAAAATACAGCTACAGATTGAAACAGATTGATTTCAACGGGAACTATGAATATCATAACTTATCAAATGTAGTTGTAATTAGTGTTCCGGAAAAATTTTCATTGTCACAAAATTTTCCAAATCCTTTTAATCCGGTTACAACAATTTCTTACTCATTACCCAATACCCAATACACAATACTAAAAGTTTATGAAGTTAACGGAAAAGAAATTTCTACTTTAGTTAATCAGAAAAAAGAAGCCGGAGTACATTCAATTGAGTTCAATGCTTCGGAATATTCAAGCGGAATATATTTTTATACTTTGAATGTGAACGGAAAAAATATTGATACAAAAAGTATGATATTGCTAAAATAGAAGTTGTCTTCACAGCACCTGACCGAATGCGATATCATAGCCATCGGGATCATTGATACCAAACTCTTTTACATTATAGGGAGTGACATAGAGAGTATAGTCTATTGTCGCTCCTGACTTTATGAATTCATTATATATCAACTCGACATCATTCACCCAGAAATAAACATTCCACACCTTCTCAACTATTTTCCAGTGAGGTTTGATATCCGACTTAACCTTTACCTGTGAAAGCATCAGGTTAAAATTGTCCCGTTCAAGGATGCAGAAGGCAGGCGGATCGCCCCATAATTTATCGTAATGGAATCCGAGTTTATCCCTGTACCATTCAGCAGATTCACTTACATCCGATACAAGAAGTACCGGAGCGCTTCCGGATATCTTAGCCCTGCTCTCCATAGACTTTCCTGTAAATTATTTTTCCAATTATCGGAATTCTCTTAAGGTAACCCTGATATGCTTTCAATGCGAAGTAAAGTCCGTATCCAATTCCCGCGAATATAACTCCGAACAACCCCGCGTAAAAAACTATCATTCCTACGATCATTGCTACAGGCATGGTCGACTGTTTATTCATTGAATCGAACAATCCGAAACCTACTCCTGAAATTACAAAGAACAAAACTACCAGCATTACAAAAGCTACGATTATGACTACGTAAGCAATATGATAGAATATTGCCTGCAGCGCATGGAACCTGACGAATTTTGATTTGTCTTTTTGAGTTGCCCAGATGATTATCGGAAGGATCACTCCTCCGAGTATGATCGAAAGGTGTGAAAGCATTGCAAGGAGTTTTTCATCGCTTGTAGCTTCGACCGGCTGTTTACCTGATTCATTAAGCATGCTTGATTTATTTTTGATTTACACAATGTTTGATATCAATAGCGGGGAATGAGATGAACGTGGCTATGCATAATTATCTGACCTGCCGATGTGCCTATGTTAATTTTAACATTGTAGCCGGAAGGTTTGTGTTCCTTGTCGGTAAGTTTTTTTGCTTCATCAAGCATCTCGAGAATAGCAAGTTGATCTTCCTTAGCGAGGTTAAAGTAATCCTCTTCGTGATTGAAAGGAATGACAAGCAGATGACCTTTTGAATCGGGGAATTTATCATTTATGACAAAAGCCCGTTTATTCTTCAACAGAATTTTATCTTCTACAATATTACAAAATATACAATCGGGATTTTTCATAATTAAACTCTTTAGCAATATAAATAAAATAGATTTTTAATTCGATACTTCAGAAACTCTACCTGCGGGTATTTTATCACATCCGTAAAAAACAAACTTTTACCTATAAGTCTCAAAGCCACTAAGAAGAGATTTTTATAATTATAACTGAAATCTTTATACGCCTCAGTTAAAGTTTTTGCTTTTCTTTGAACCTTCGACCTAAGTGGTAATCTTCTGATCTTCACGAAGTCACACAAAATTAATTCCGTAATTCAATGTGACTAAATTAACTTATGCATCTCGTAATTATTTTTTATTAATTACAGAATTTACTAATATTGTCAACTCTTCAATAAATTATTTTTTTTAATGGACATTAAAATACAACTTGCAAAATTTCCCGATAACTTTTACAAAGCTTATCACAAGAAGAACTGGAGTAAGGTCGAGAAACTACTTTCTGATGACTTCAAATACTTTACAGATAACTTCACAGTGATGGACAAGCCGGGCTTTATGGAATTCAGTAAGAGTGTGGAATGGGAGGGAAAGCTGTTCAGGGTCTCGGAGCTTAATGTGATGATCTCAAAAGGAGAAGACTTTGCCGTACTTAGCTATAAGATTTATTTCGAAGGAGTCTATGACAGGAACGATGTCACTGTTGAAGCAATTGAAACATTGGTGCTTAATAAAGAAAAGACGGACTGGAAGATCGTGCACTTTCATATTTCAAATAAGCTCTGATCACCCTATACCCCGCTCATCCAGAATATTATAAGCGCGAAGCTTTCCTTTAAGCAGAATGATATTGAACCCGCGGTCGACAGGTCGGTATCAGAAGCAACACAGTCGGCGTTGACATTATTGAACTTGCTTATCTCCGATGCTCTCAACAAGTGATAATTATCAGATACCAATATTACCTTATTCCAGTTCTTAACATTATATAAGCTGTCGCGGATGAAATGGATCTGCTCTATAGTAGAGCTGGATGAATTTTCGAGGATCAGATTTTCCTGCGCAACCCCGTATTTCAGCAGAACATTTTTTGAAACCTCGCCTTCGGTAAGTTCATTCGGCGAACCGCCTCCTGTTATCACAAGCTTTGGTACTATTTTTTTTCTGTAAATTTCATAACCCTTATTTATCCTCTCCTTCAATACAGGCGATGGTCTGTTACCTCCCCATACAGCAGCTCCGAGTATTACACCCGCATCGGCTTTCTTGTTTGTATCGGAATACAACAGGTAATCATCCGTATAATTTAGTATCAGAAAGAACACAACTCCCATTGAAAAAATAAAAATGAAAAGAAAGAGTAATATGCTTTTTATAATACCGAAGCTTTTTGAACGCGAAAAGGAAATTCCCAGAAAGGAAGTAAGAACAAATAAATTGATCAGCAAGGAAACTCCGATATAAATAATTTTTGTAATCTTTTCAGAAATGAAGTATGATGCGATCAGTGTAACGAGAGAAAAAAGTGAAGTAATAAAAAGAAAAATTACGCGTCCCTGACTGATATCCTTTGCAGCCATAAAGCAGATCAATATTACTAAAATAAGAATTCCAAAAAAGATCAACGAGATCACATTGCCGGTCTTATCTTCAAAACCGGTAAATGCAAGATCCTGATTTTTATATCGAAGAAAATAAAGGAGGAAAAAGGAAACCACTTCGACAATCAATACACCTGTTAAAAAAGATCTGCTTTTTTGGATGAGATTAGTTTTGATTAAAAAATTTCAGTCAAACTTAACGGAAATAAAGATTGCATAAAAGTAAATTTTCTGTCTTTATACATTTCCGGCATATTACTTCAGCTTTTGCTTTTACGATCCTTTGAGAATCTATGACAACATCCGTCCAAAACAATGGGATTTAGAAAGTAAAAATTTTTAGTTTCAATTGTCTTCGCTTTTCTTTCTTTAAAAAAAACTTTTACCACAAAGACACGAAGACTCTAAGAAAAGATTTTTATAATTATAACTGAAATCTTTATATTTCTCAGTTAAAGTTTTTGCTTTTCTTTAAGTCTTTGAGCCTCGTGGTTTTTCTGGCTCTTTTAGTACGGAGCGAGAGAAACATCAGACCGCAATTACGCCTGCCACGGGTTCTTTTTCAGAATGATAATGATTACACTAATTGTTGATTTTTTAAGTGTTGATAAAAATGTTTTGGGCAGCACTGATCTATGACCTTGATTAATCCAAAGTAATCAATTGCTTTTGCAGGCAGATTTTTTTATTTTTGTAAATAAATTTAATACAGATAAATGCCATTAAGACACAAATCCGCTCAGAAAAGAGCAAGACAGACAGTCAAAAGAACCGAAAGGAATAAAAAATTCAAAGCTTTGATAAAAGGTTCAGTGAAGAGAGTCCTGGTTCATAAGGATAAATCAGATGCTGAAACTGAAATGAAGAAAACCATGGCAGTGATAGACAGAGCGGCAGTCAAGGGCATCATTCACAAAAATAAAGCGGCAAATCAGAAATCAAAACTGGCAAAACACATCAATAAGCTCGGTAAGTAATTTTTAGCACTTATAAAGTTTTTTAAAAAAGTCTGCAACAGCAGACTTTTTTATTTATTGAGATAGATTATTTTGTATTCGGTATAAACTTTTAGTGCATTCAGAAACTCTGTCCATCCGCTGCAGTTAGCAAATCCGCTTTTAATTCCTTCGTCACTTTTCTCCCAGCCGGATTCCCTGATCTTCAATCTGCTTTTTCCATTGTTGCTTTCAAAAATAAATTCTGTTCTTATGCGGTAATTAACATTAAACCCGTTCCATTCAAATACTATTTTTTCATTAGGATGAACCTCCAGAACACTGATCAACGCAGCTTCTTCTCCCCATACCCATAGTACTTCGCCGCCCTTATCCAGATCTTTCCTTGCATCAGTTGTAAAATATTTCATGACGATATCTGCTTTGCAGACATTGTTCCATACGGTTTCAAGATCAGCTCTAATCACAGTTCCAACAGTAAAGTGAACATCACCGGGACAGCATTCCTGGAACAGCGGACTGAAGATATAATTTTTCATTTGATTAGTTTTTAAAAGCTATCACATCAATTTCAACTCTTACATCCTTCGGAAGACGGGAAACTTCTACGGTCGTTCTCGCCGGCAGGGAGGTTGAAAAATATTTGTTATAGATTTCGTTCATTGAATTAAAGTCGATCATTTCCTTAAGATATACGGTCGACTTTATTACATTCTCGAGAGATGAACCGTTATCCTCAAGTATGCTCTTTAAATTTTCAATAACTTTCTTTGTCTGCTCTTCAATTTCGGTTGATACAATATTCCCCTTTACATCAAGGGCGATCTGTCCTGAAGTAAAGATCAAATTCCCGAATTCAACCGCCTGCGAATAAGGTCCGATTGGCGCAGGAGCATTAGCGGATCTTATGAATTTTTTCATTTTATGAAAATTTTATTTATCGATTTTATCAACAATTCTTTCAAGATCTTCATTGGAAAAATACTCAATGATTATTTCACCTGTTAATTTTGATTTTCTTTTTATTGTCACCTTTGTACCAAAAAATTTTCTCATCTTGTCCTCTATATTCTGAAGGTATGGATCATATATCTCACCGAGCTTTATCTTCTTCCGGCGCGGCTTCTTTATATCCGGCTTTGTTATCTCTTCAAGATTTTTTACTGTGATGTTTTCATTTACAATTCTTCTCCAGAGTATGAGCTGATCATCAATGCTGTCTACCCGTAAAAGCATTCTTGCGTGAGCTTCTGTGATCTCATTTTTCCGAAGAGAGACTTTTATCTCTACCGGGAGTCTTTGAAGTCTCAGATAATTCGCGACCGTGCTTCTTTGCTTGGAAACTTTTTCAGCGATCTGCTCCTGAGTTAAATTGTATTCCGCCGATAATCTGCTGTAAGAATCCGAAAGCTCCATTGGATTAAGATCTTCGCGCTGTATGTTCTCAATAAGCGCCAGCTCAAGCATGCTCTCATTTGTATCCGCCGCTCCTGTAAAAATGTACGCCGGCGTTGTTTCCTTTCCGATCATCCGCATTGCCCGCAGTCTTCTTTCACCTGAGATCAGAACATAATTATCATCGAACTGCCTGACTGTTATCGGCTGTATCAATCCGCTCTGCCTTATCGACTCGGCAAGCTCATTGAGCTTTTCCTCATCAAAATCTTCCCTTGGCTGAAGAGGATTCTCTTTTATCCTGTTAAGAGGAATTTCTGTTACTGCAGCTTTTTCCGTATTCTGAACTGCATTCATATCAATGTTCTTTTCGGTAAATATCGCGGAAAGTCCTTTACCTAATACCGACGGTTTGTTTTCCATTTTAAATTTATGATTGATTAATCTGAATGCCGCTGTCCGTCCCGTCTGTGTTTTCAGTCTGAGGCAACTGACCGTTCCTGATGAGAAATTCTTTTCCAAGTTCATTGTAATTCAATGCGCCTGTAGAGGAAGGATCATAAACTATGATCGGCTTACCGTAGCTCGGCGCTTCACCGATTTTTACATTCCGGAAGATCTTCGTTTTGAAAACTTTCTCTCCGAAGAATTTACGCAGTTCACTCTCTATCTGATTGGAAAGCTTTAATCTTGAATCAAACATCGTCAGCAAATATCCTTCAATGTTCAGCGACGGATTGAAAACATTTTTTACATTCTTGATCGTATTCAAAAGCTGTGACAGACCTTCAAGCGCGTAATATTCGCACTGAACAGGTATCAGCAGCGAGTTCGCTGCTGTCAGCGCGTTGACTGTTATGAGTCCGAGTGAAGGAGGACAGTCAATGAATATGTAATCGTAGATCGAATTATTTTCGTTTATGAAACTTAATATCTTATTTTTTAAAACACTTTCACGCGAGGGCATATCCACAAGCTCGAGCTCCGCTGCAACAAGATTTATGTTTGAGCAGATGACATCAAGATTACTGACCTGAGTACTCTTTACACATTCTGTAAGTGTCTTGTTTGAAATGAATATTTCATAAGTTGAATAACCGTCGATCCTTGCCTCAAGTCCGAGACCTGAAGTCGCGTTTGCCTGCGGGTCCGCGTCTATAAGCAAAACTTTCTTTCCGTTGACCGCAATTGATGCTGAAAGATTAATGGCAGTGGTTGTTTTACCGACACCGCCTTTTTGATTTGATATGGAAACGATCTTTGTCAAATATTCTTTTCTGATTTGAAAAATTTACAACTCTGTTGAATCTCCGGACTTCATGACTATACACTTTTTTCCGATCGACTCTATCTTTCTTTTAAACTCATTCGGATCAGCTTTTATGACTTCATAAGTGTCGTAATGAACAGGCACGACAGTTTTAGCTCTCAGAAACTCAGCCGCCTTTACAGCGTCATCAATTCCCATTGTGAAATTATCTCCGATAGGAAGAAATGCGATATCAATTTTATTTGTCTCTCCGATCAGCTTCATGTCATAAAAAAGAGAAGTATCTCCCGCGTGAAAAATCGTCTTATTATCAGTGTAGATAAGTACACCCGCAGGATTTCCGGCATAAGTCCCGTCCGGCAGTGATGACGAATGATGAGCAAGAGTCAGCTTGACCTTACCAAATGGAAAATTGTACGCTCCGCCAATATTCATAGCATGACTTTTTACACCTTTGCTATAGAGATAATCCGCGATCTCTGCCATAGCGATCACAGTTGTATCATTTCCTTTTGCTATTTCTATTGTATTTCCGAAGTGGTCCGCGTGTCCGTGTGTAAGTATAATATAGTCGCACTTTGCATCCTTCAATTCAATGTCACAATGCTTTATTGCAATTTCAGTATCATTGCTTTCAATAAACGGGTCAATATAAATGACCACATCTTTAGTTCGTATCTCAACAAAGGAATGCCCGTGGTAAATTATTTTTGACATTTAACTGATTTAATGTCAAATTACCATTAATATGACTCTAATTCAATTTTAAAGAAAATGACTCATTTAATAACACGGCCGGTTTAGCAAATAAACTTTTTTCTTAATTATGACAGGATTATTTTACTTCACATCCGTCCAAAATAAGGAAAAGCTTGCCACGAATTTCACGAATGATCACGAATTAAAATATTATTACTAAATTTAAAAACAGAATTAACATAAATTTTTTTGGACAGCATAATTATATCTTCAAGGTTATTTAAAGGTTGGTTTTAGAGATTAGATATTGGTGCGAATATTACCCGAAAAAGATTGAATTTAAAATTGTTTAAATTTTTCAAAAACATTTTGGAAGGCAATGATTTTTACTTATGTTAATAATAAATTCATTTCCCCCTGTTAAATAAAGATTTTCATTAGTTAAATTTTCACAAAAAAATTGATACAACTTATCTTCCTGTCTTTGAAAAATATTGATCCGGAAACCTTCGCCGAATGAATCTTGAAAAGCATAATCTTATTCAGTTGCTAAGGACACTCAGTAATTCTGAGTGGAAAGAATTTGAAAAATTTACGGCATCACCTTTTTTCAATAAAGGAAGGAATTATATTCCACTTCTCAAAATATTAAAAAAATTTCATCCCTCATTTGAATCTCCTGAATTCACAACCGAAAATATTTATTCAAAGCTTTATCCTGAAAAGAAATACAAGGAAAGCGTTCTCAACAGTATGTTCTCAAGACTTTATATAATAGGAGAGGAATATCTTATCCAGATCGCTCTTGAGAAAAGTAAAACAAATGTGAAGGATACGCTGATAATGACAGAGCTTCGTTCACGGGGAGTTACCCTGAAGGTTAACAGTCTTGTCGAGAACAGTCTCGTGCATTTTGAAAATAAAAAATTCAGCTCCTTTGATTTTGAAAATCTGAAAAGTCTGAAAGAGCAGGTTTACTTCCTTCATCAGATAAATAATGAAAGAGAAAAATATGACAGCGCCTCCGGGGAAGTAATGATCTATTTTATTTATCATTTTATTACTGACATTCTTTTTATGGACAGCGGCGCACGATCTAATAAGATCTACTGGGATTCTGATTATGACAAAGGGTATGTTGCGCAAATTCTGAGCAATATTAATTTTGAAGAAATAATGAAGCTCGTAAAGAAGAATGATCCTAAAAATTTTCTTCCGATTAATATTTATTATCTCGCTTACAAAGCTTCACGATTCCCGGAAAACGATGACAGCTACTATGAACTGAAGGACCTGTTCTTTAAGAATATGCACAAGTTTGAACCCGATTTCAAAAGACTTATCATTTACGATCTGTGGAATAACTGTATTTCAAGAAATTTGATGGGTAAGGAAAATTTTAACCGGGAATCATTTGAGATAAGAAAGAAAATAATTGAAGAGAATCTCTTCCCAACCATCAGCAAATATATGCGCATCAGCGAATTCCGTTCATCCTTTATCAGCGCGTTGAATGTGGGTGAATTTGAATGGGCTGAAAATTTTTCAGTGAATTATCTCTACCTGATTCATCCTAAATTCAGAAATGATGTTTCCAATTTCTGCAAGGCAAGGATAGCTTATGAAAAGGGCAGCTACGATGAAGCTCTTGAATATTCCGGCAAAGTCAGATTCAATCAGATAACTTTCAAGCTTGATATAAAAAATCTTCTTTCAAAAATTTATTTTGAAACAGATTCCACCGAACCTCTTTATTCATTACTCAATACTTATTATCAGCTTCTCAATAACGCCGGTTCAAAGGATGTTAACTTCATACTGCGTCACCGAAATTTTGTCCGGCATTTGAAAAAGCTTGTCGATATCAAATGTAATGATTATGACTCCGCGGAGCTGATGTTCCTTAAAAAGAATATTCAGGATGATAATGTTTCAAACAAATCCTGGCTATTGAAGCATGTGGAAAAACTAATAGCTTCGTAAGATTGGTAAGATCCGTAAGATTATCCAATTATGATAATCTTACGGATCTATGAATTTTACCATCTGAAAATCTAATCACTTCAGGGTCTTGCGATGCTCACAAAGTTCTTCGAGTTATTATATGTTATCACTAGATCACTGACATCAACAAAGCTGTCACCTGTCATATCGGTTTTTAAATATCCCGAAGCGAAACTGAGACCGTCATTATAAACAGCTACTATGTCAGTCGCGTCAACGTTACCATCCTGATTCTCATCTCCACTATATGCAGCGAACTTTACCGGTGAAGCGTCGACCTGAACAAGATTATTTCCGTAAGCTGTCGTTGCCGCTACCGTAAAATTATAATCATTATTTGAAGTTGTTATAAGACTTGCAGGTATGTATGACCAGGTTTCAATTGAATTCCTGTGCTTCAGAGAAAAATAATAAAGCCCGTCACCGAGTGTAGTGAACTGGTAATTCGCATTCAGCAGTATCGAATCAATGACCGATTTACCCGAGTCGATTATGGTGTAAGGCGAACCGGAATTCCTTACATACAATCTCAGTGTGTCACTCATATTCAGACTGTTTGTCGCCGGATCATAAAATCCCTGCGGCATTAATTTTATGTTTACACTCTTTGATCCTTCCTGCGTTGAATACACTCCATTCGGGTTCGAGGCATAAGCTACAAGTGAAACGTTGGAATTTGTGAACGGCAGCGAAAGACAAACCGGAGTAATGGAGTTCAGCGCGGTATTCGTATTAACTTTATAAACTGTGTTACCAAGATTTCCAAACACTCCCCTTCTCACATTTATCGAATCACCGTCATTTGAAGACCAGCAGACTGAAAATGGTGTCGCACCGGTTTTTGATGAAGAGCAGTAAGTATAATTTTTATTACTTCCGTTTGTATTGGAAATAAGAAAATTGATCGACCATGATGCGCCTCCGTTAGGTGTGAAATGATACATCGGCTGTCCGTCCTTTGTGCATGTGATCATGATCGAGTCAGCTTCAGTGTCCTGCTTTACTGTAAGACAAGGTTTCTCATAACGTGAAGATGTATTTGTAAGATAATATGTGTTAAATGCAGCTGATGGTATCCACGGTGTTGCTATAACTCTTATCTCGCTGTTGGTGGGAGAAAATCTCCTCTCAACTGCAATGTAAACAGAATCAGAAGAACCTTCCTTATAATCGGCGCTCGGAAAAAAATCATTGAATGTCGTATTGATGACTGCGCCTGTCCAGGACGCTCCCCAGTTAACAGTTCTGAAAAACTTCAGGGCTGAAGTATTTCCCGTTACATTGTCCGACTCCGTGCAGATCACACCGAAGTAAGTAAGATTTTGCCAGTACGCTCCGTCGCTGACTGTTGAAATGTGTGTGAAGCATTTTCCCGGAGATGGCGACGCTATCTCACCTGAATAGATTCCGGTGGCATTGCGTCTCAGACTGTAATAACAAATTTTAGCGTCGGTATAGTCGGAAGCAAAACCCGAAGTATAAAATACAGTAAGTCTTGTAGAGTCAGCGATAGAGTTGTTTCTTGATTCCACAAGCAATGACACGTTACTTATATATGTACCGCTTCCGACGCTATATACAGAAGTCCATGTCAGCCCGTAGTCAGTGGATTTATAAATGAAAAAATATCCGTGCAGTCCTGCGGAAGCCGTACCATTTACGACCGCGTAAAGATTATTATCTTCACCGGACTTTACATCGATCTGCTTATGCAGTGTGGTAAACTTAGTGCTGCCTGGAGTGATGACTGAATTTGCAGATTGCCAGTCATTTTGCTGCGGATCAAATTTTATTTCACTTAGCAGTTTCCGGGCTTCAGCATCATCGGGAATAGTAACGAACTTATTTTCATCCGGTGTCAAAGCCATCATCTGTGATTCAATTTTCTTTGCAAGCTCTGTATCACCTCTTTCTTCGGTTTGCTTATGCTTCCGTTCCAGTTTGTTGTAAGCGGAATTATCAACATCCTTTTTACCTCCCTGAAGAGATTCATACTTTGAAGGCATGTTCGGACTGATACCCGAGTTAAGATTATCCTGTGAAAAAGAATTTACCGGCTTCAGTAAATAAATAAGCGCCGCAATTTGAAAAATTTTAAAGCTGAATTTTAGTAATGATCCTGTCTTCATTCTGATATCACTCATTTAATTTTAATTAATTTAATTAGTTAATGTTTTTTTGAAAGGTTGCTTTAAATTGTAACCCTCTGCACCTAGGATTCTGCAGAGAGTATAAACCGCCTGCGCGGGCGGCTTTTTCCTGAGTGATCAGAAAACTCTTTTATAAATTCCGGTCACAGGATTTAATTAAGACAAAAATATTAACCCTGAACGATCTTAACAAATAAAACTTTCCTGAATTTTTGACAAGGTTTCCGGCAGGTAATAATGGAAAATTTCAATTTTGGGTGATTAAAGTAGATTTCAGTAATTATTTTTTTGACAGAATGTGCTGATTGAATTTTAAAATCATCTGCTATTACTTTGGCACATCTTCCATTGAGAGCGCTTGTTACCAATTTAAAATTTTTAGAGGGGATTGATGAATTTCAGTGCCGTCCAAAATAATTTTCATCAACACTTAAAGGTTTTAAATTAATCAGCAAACGGGATAATCATTATTATTTTTAAAAAGAACCCGCCTGTGAGAAATTTCCGGCAATTTATCACCAGCGGGAAACTTTTCTTTGCAAAGCTTTCTTTTGGTTTTTCAAAAGAAAGCGTGCTTAATCGAAACTAAAATTTTCATTTTCTAAATCACATTGTTTTGGACGGATGTGGATGAATTTTATG
>Ga0163153_10002351_pt1 | contig 27867 bp, 23 predicted proteins | sample OliLakLV19MP6IB1_FD_148629 | JGI IMG/M metagenome (GOLD analysis project Ga0163153, IMG submission 148629) | Freshwater microbial mat bacterial communities from Lake Vanda, McMurdo Dry Valleys, Antarctica - Oligotrophic Lake LV.19.MP6.IB-1 | ecosystem: Environmental > Aquatic > Freshwater >...
CAATCGATGAGGTCCGCGTTGAGACCATGAGCCCCGGCCACCAACCCGTGTTGCTGCGCGAGGTCATGGAGTTCCTCGCGCCGCGCCCGGGCGGTCGCTACCTTGATTGCACGTTCGGCGGCGGCGGCCACACGCGCGCTCTGCTCGAAGCTGCGCCCCAGGTGCACGTCATGGCGCTCGATCGCGATCCCGCCGTTGCTGAGCGCGCTACATCGCTGCGCGAAACCTTTCCCGGTCAGCTCGAGCTGATTGACTCGGACTTCGGCCGCCTCAGTGAAATTCCAGCCGCCGGCTTCGACGGCATCCTGTTCGACCTCGGCGTTTCGTCGTTCCAACTCGATGACGCGGAGCGCGGTTTTTCGTTTCGCAACGATGCCCCGGCGGACATGCGCATGGATCCTCGCAGCGGTTTGCCCGCGAGTCGCTGGCTCGAAACTGCGACCGAAGACATGCTGGTCCGCGCGGTGCGTGACTGCGGCGAAGAGCAGCATTGGCGCCGCGTCGTCCGCGCCATCCTGGCGGCGCGCGGCACCGGCGCGCTCGGCCGCACGGCCTCACTCGCCGAGGTGATTGCCAACGCGATCCCCGCCCGCGACCGGCACACGTCGCGCCTTCATCCCGCCACCCGCACCTTCCAAGGCATTCGCATGACGGTGAACGACGAACTCGGCGCCATCGACCGCGCGCTCCCGGCGGCGTTTGCCAAACTCGCGGCTCCGGCCGGTGACACCCCCGGCGGCGTGCTCTGCGTGATCAGCTTCCACTCGCTCGAGGATCGCCCCGTGAAACATTTTTTTCGTCGGATGTGCGGTCAGCCCGAGAATGCGAACGACAGCCTGCCGCAGGACTATCGGGTCAAACTCGCCGAGCCGCTTACCCGCAAGCCGGTGACGCCCGATGACGCTGAGCTTTCCGTCAACCCCCGCAGTCGTTCCGCCCGGCTTCGCGCGCTGCGCAAGCTCTGAACTCCATTCTTCCGGGCGGGACCAACCGCTCACTTTTACCCCCATGAAGCAGAACTCCCAAGCGTTCGTAAACCAGATCGTCGTGTGCCTCCTCGTCACGATCTGTCTCGGCGGCAGCGTCGGGCTCGGTACGGTGTACATGCGTCACCAGATTTCAAGTACGGCGAACATGAACCGCCAGCTGACGACTGAGATCGCCGAGCTACGGAGAGTGATCAGCGAGAAGACGGCCGTGATCGAAAGCGAGCAGCATCCCGAGCTGCTTCGTGGACTTAACGTGCGCATGCGGCTCGGTCTCGTGCCGATGAACGATGTGCCGCTGTACAATGTGACCGAGGATCCCGTTCGCCGCATGGCTGAGCGCGCCAATGCCGGGGTGTTCACTGACGGCCCGCCGCCGATCACGTTCAAACTCGCGCAGCGCTGATGCCATGTCGAAGGGGTTCTCCTCGAGCTACCGCATCGTTCTCCTCGGTACTGGACTTTTCCTGTGCCTGGGTGGGCTCGGCGTGCGCCTCGTCTGGCTCCATGTCGTCAACCGCGACGAACTCCTCGGCACGATCACGAAGGTCCGTCATCAGCTGATCGCGGAGAGTGCGCGGCGGGGTGATATTTTCGACGCGCGCGGAGCCATTCTGGCCACGAGCCGTCCGGCGAGCGTACTCGTCGTGGATCCGAGTTATCTGCGGCCGCAGGATGAACCGAAATGGCCGGAGCTCGCCCGTCTGATCAAGGTGCCCGAGGCGGAATTGCAGCGCATCTTTACGACCAAGTTTCGCACGCCGGTGCCGGTCCCGGCTGCGGCGGTCGCGGTGGCGCCGAAGCCAGGCCGGGTTGCCCAGCTATCCTTTGATGTTTCCGGAGGGGCATCCACCGCGGCGGCTCCCGCCCAGAATGAGACGCTCGACGATGATGTCCGCGAAGGCACTGCGGATGAGCGCGGTCGACGGCCCATTCAGTGGGTTAAACTGTGCGAGGATGTTTCCGAGGAGCTTTATCAGCAGATCGAGAAGCTCGGGATCCGCGGCGTGTACCGGGAAAAGGGTTACCGTCGCGCGTACCCCAGCAACCAGCTGGCGTCACACATCATTGGATACGTGAATCGGGCGGGCGAACCGGGCGCGGGGATTGAAGCGTATGCGGACTTCTATTTGAAAGGGCAGAGCGGCTGGCGGGTGGGGGAACGCGATGGACGCAATCGCGAGCTGGCGCAGTTTCGTTCGCGAGAAGTTCCGCGGGTCGACGGGTACAGTGTCACGCTCTCGATCGACTTGATCGTGCAGGACATCGTCGAGCAGGAGCTGGCGATGATTGTCGAGAAGTTCCGGCCGCTGAAAGCCACCATCATCGTTAGCGATCCCCGCACGGGGTTCATCCTGGGGATGGGCAATTACCCCACGTTTAATCTCAACGAGTACAACAAGGTCGCCAAAGAAGAGCAGGCGCGGATGAAAAACGTCGCGGTCGCCGACGTTTACGAACCGGGTTCGGTGTTCAAGATTGTCGCCGCCGCCGCGGCGCTGGAAGAGCGTTTGGTGACGCCCACGCGCGTGTTCGATTGCACTCTGGAAACCGCCACCAATCGCGGCCGCGTGGTTAAATTGCCGAGCGAAGATCATCGGATGGGCGACCTCACCGTTTCCGAGATCGTCAGTCATTCGAGTAACAAGGGCGCGGCTCAGCTCGGACTACTCCTGGGCGACGAACGGTTCTACGATTACGCGCGCAAATTTGGTTTTGGTCGCACGCTCGGTTTTCCCGTGGGCGGCGAAGTTCCCGGACTATTCACCCACTTCAAGAAGTGGAACCCGATTGATATCACCCGGCTCGCGATGGGCCACTCCGTCGCCTCCACCGCCTTGCAAATGCATCAAGCGATGACCGTGATCGCGAACGCCGGCGTGCTGCTGCGCCCTCAGGTGATCCGGCAGATTACGGACGCATCCGGGGCGGTGGTTTACCGCTACGGCGCGTCTGAGTTGAACCCGGTCATCGCCAAAGAGACCGCCCGCCAGGTTGCGACCATGTTGATGGCCGTGGCGAGTGCCGAGGGCACGGCCAAGGAAGCCGCCATCGCCGGCTTCGATGTGGCGGGCAAAACCGGCACGACCCAAAAACTCATTGAGGAGCTCCGCGGCGACGGCACGTCCAAGCTGGTGTATTCACGGAAGCACCACGTCGCGTCCTTCGTCGGCTTCTTCCCCGCCGGCAACCCGCAGGTGGCCATCTCCGTCATCGTCGACGAAGCCCAAGTCCAGAGTCCGCCCGGCGTGGCTTACGGCCGCCTGGTCGCCGCGCCGTCGTTCAAGCGGATCGGTGAACGGCTGATCCCCATTTTAGAAATCAAATCTCATCATTCTTCGGCAGTGAAAACAAGCCTCCTGACAACTCACGAGGGAGGCCGTCTGTGATCGGCTACCTCACGTCCAACTACGCGCTCATCCATGCGTTTCAGCAACCCGCGCGCGTTCGTCGCACGCGGAGCGAATCGCTCGCCATCAACCGCGTTTTCAAAATGGCTCCGAAACTCTCCGATTATTTCCCCGCCGGCGAGATTGTCGCCGTCAAGGGCTCGCTCGACCGGCCCATCTCGGGTCTCGCGATCGACAGTCGCCGCGTGGTGCCGGGAACCCTCTTTTTCGCGCTGCCGGGCCTCCGCGCCGATGGGGCCAGTTTCATCGACGAAGCCGTGAGTCGCGGCGCCGTGGCGGTGGTCACGGAGCGCATGCCCGTGCTGCCGCCGGCCAAGGTGACTTTCATCCAGGTCGCGGATGCGCGCGCGGCTCTCGCCAGCGTGGCGCAGCGATTCTACAAGTTTCCCGACCGGGACATGACCGTGGTCGGCGTCACCGGCACCAACGGCAAGACCACCGTGACGCACCTGCTCAAGCACCTGCTCAGTGGCGATCAACGCGTGGGTTTGCTCGGCACCATTAATTACGATCTGGGAGCGCGCACCGTCCCGTCTTTCCGCACGACGCCGGAGGCGCTGGATATCTTCGGTATGATGGCGCAGATGCGCGACGCTGGCTGCCGCCAGGCGGTCATGGAAGTCAGTTCGCATGGTATCGACCAGCAGCGGGTTCGGGGGCTGCAATTTGGCGCCGCGGTTTTCACCAACCTCACGCGAGATCACCTCGACTATCATCACGACATCGAGAGCTATTTCGCGGTGAAGATGCGGCTGTTCACGGGCGAGACCGGCAGCTTGCCCAAAGTTTCAGTCGTGAATCTTGATGATCCGTACGGAGAGAAATTGGCGGCCCACCTGACCGCGCATGTTTCCGGCACGAAGGTGGTCACGTTCGGCGAGAGTCCGGCAGCGCAGGTTCGGGCAGAGAAGGTCGCGCTCAATTTTAAGAACACCACCTTCCGTCTCGTCTGGCCGGGTGGCACGATGGAAATCGATTCCCCGCTGATCGGCCGCTATAACGTCAGCAACCTGCTCGCCGCGATCGCGGCCGCGTGGGGGTTGGGCCGCGATCCGGTTGTAGTGCTGGCGCGGTTACGTCTGTTCCAGGGCGTGGCCGGCCGCATGGAGCGGATTGAGGAGGGGCAACCGTTCAACGTGCTCGTCGACTACGCGCACACCGATGACGCACTGCGAAATGCGTTGGGCATGCTGCGCGCCATCACGCCCGGCCGCGTACTGGTGGTGTTTGGGTGCGGGGGAAATCGGGATCGCTCGAAACGCCCGCTCATGACGCGCGCCGTTCAGGAGGTCGCGGACTTCGCTTTTGCCACGGCCGATAATCCTCGCACCGAAGCTATTTCCCAGATTTTCGACGACATGCGGGGGGGCGTCACCGCGCCGGAAAAGATCACGTGGATCGATGATCGCCGTCGTGCGATCAGCCTCGCGCTCGACATCGCGAAGCCCGGCGACTGCGTGTTGATTGCGGGCAAGGGCCACGAAAGCTACCAGGAGTTTGCCGATACGGTATTCCCTTTCGACGACCGTCAGGTCGTGCGGGAGCTGATCGGAATCAAATCCCTAAAGACATCATAATGGGGAAGTCTTCTCACTCCTTGGCCCACCTTCCCGGCACCTAGCATGCCGACGTTTCTTCCTGCCCAACTCGCAGCGTGGACCGGTGGTCAATGGACGTCACTGCCGGCCGTGCGGTTGTGCGCGTTTCACTTCGACACGCGTCAGTTGCGCGCCGGCGATGTATTTGTGGCGATCCGGACCGAGCAGCGGGACGGACATGCCTTCGTGCGCGAAGCGCAGGCGGCGGGTGCAGTTGCGGCGATCGTCGCGGTCGCCGACGCCACGCTCGAGCTACCCCAGCTGGTGGTCGCCGATCCGTTGACGGCGTGGCAGACAATTGCGCGTGAACATCGCCGCGGGTTCCGCGGACCGGTGGTGGGCATTTCTGGAAGTGCGGGCAAAACGTCGACCAAGGACCTGCTCGCGATCCTCCTCGGTGGTGAAGACAGTGGCGTTCTCGCCACCGAGGGTAATCTCAACAACCACCTGGGCGTTCCGCTCACGCTGACGCGGATCGATCCGGTGCGCCACCAGTTCGCGGTGATTGAAGCCGGCATCAGTGCACCGGGGGAGATGTCGCCGCTGGCAGCGATGATCGAGCCCGACGTATCGTTGATTACGTTGATTGCCGCGGCCCACACCGAGGAGCTCGGTGGGCTCGAAGGCGTCGCGCGCGAAAAGTCCGTGCTCCCGGCGGCCACCCGGGCGACGGGCGTCGCGATTTTCTCCCACGACACGGCGCAGTATTCGCCCTTTCGGGCGTTGGGGGTGCGCACGATGGTGGTGGAGCGGGCGGAAGTGGTGCGTCCGGCGGGGCCGACGCCCGAGAAGGTGTTTTTCGCGGTGTCACAGCGCGCCGAGCAGACCTCGCTCGCCCTGGCGTATGGAGGAGCGGCGCCCGTGACGTTTACCTGCCGGCGGGTGTCCGAGGGTCAGGCGCAGAACGCGGTTCTCGCCATCTGTGCGGCGTTGTGGCTCGGCGTATCCACGGAGCTGGTGCAAGCGCGGTTGCCGCGCTGGCAGGCGGCCAGGTTGCGCGGGGAAGTCCGACGCGAGAATGGGCGGCTGCTTTACCTCGATTGTTATAACGCCAATCCCGCTTCGATGGCGGATGCGCTGGCGACGTTTACGGCGATCGCGCCGCCGGCTGAGGCCCGGCTTTACGTGATCGGCTGCATGGAGGAACTTGGACCGGACGGCGCGGCGTATCACCGCGCACTCGGGCGTTCGCTCGCATTGCGCGCCAACGACCACCTCCTCGTTATCGGCACCCACGCGCACGACGTTTGCGCGGGCGTGCTCGAGCACGGTGACCTCACGGAGCAACTGCAGATCGTATCGTCGATCGAGCCCATGGCTGCGGCCGTCGCGGAGTGGTACGGGGCCGTCTTTGTGAAGGGGAGTCGCCGGTATCAGCTGGAAAAAATTCTCGAGGTTCAGACCTCGTTACCGTTCAGCCACTGACGTGTTAAGTTATCTCGCAGATTACTCGGAATATTTCGGCCCGCTGCGGCTGCTGCGTTACATTACGCTGCGCACCGCGTTGGCCGCGCTGACGGCATTGATCATTGGTTTTGCGATTGGTCCGATGATGATCCGGAAGTTCAAGCAGTTGAAGTTTGGGCACGGCTATATCGACGACCGGACCGGCTCGCTGGGGGCGAGTTACTTTGACAAGAAAAACACGCCCACCATGGGCGGGTTGATCATTTTTATTTCGGTGTTTATCGGTTCGCTGCTGTGGGCGGCACCCAACGTGTGGGTTTATACGAGTCTGTTCGTGTACGCAGCGCTCACGATTCCGGGCTTCCGGGACGACTACCTCAAAGTCGTGCACAAGAATCGGAATGGGATCTCCTCCTGGGAGAAAATCGGGTGGCAGTCCCTCGCTACGTTTGGGGCACTCGGGATGCTGCTGCTGCACCCGGATAGTACGAAGGAAATCAGAGAGTTCTGGGTGCCGTTTGTGAAGCAGGCCGTCATCACGCACATGCCGTGGTGGATGCTGGTGGTGCTGATATATCTTTGGATCGTCGGTTTCAGCAACGCGATCAATCTCACCGATGGGCTCGATGGGCTCGCGGTGGGCTGCACGATCACCGTGGCCCTCGTCATGGGCATCATGGCCTACGTCGCCGGCAACGTCATCTATTCGGAATACCTGCTGATGAGCCATGTGCCGAAAGTGGGGGAGCTGAGTGTGATCTGCGGCGCGTTGATCGGCGGCTGCATGGCCTTTCTGTGGTTCAACTCGCACCCGGCCGAGGTGTTCATGGGCGACACCGGCTCGCTCGCGCTGGGTGGATTGCTCGGTGTCATGGCTTTTATGATACATCACCCGCTCACGCTGGTGATCGCGGGCGGGGTGTTTGTGATGGAGCTGCTTTCGGTGGTCATGCAGGTCGGCTATTTTAAATACACCAAGCGCCGCTTCGGTGCAGGCCGCCGGATGTTCCTGATGGCGCCGATTCATCATCATTTTCAGAAGAAGGGATGGCCGGAAACGAAGGTGGTCCTCCGTTTCTGGGTGCTCTCCCTCGGGTTCGCGCTTGCGAGCCTCGCCACGCTCAAACTGCGCTAACCATGAATGCCGATAAAAAATCGCCAGAATCCGGTGCCCTGCAACCGTTGCGTCCGCTTGAGAAAGAACTGATTCGGGCCCGCGCGATTAACGCGAGTGCGGTCACCGCTCCCGGAGTCATTATGGGTAACCGCGCGTTTGTGCAGACGTGGGAAATGCTGCGCACCCGAAGCCGCCCGGGAAACACTCAGCAGGGGAAATAGAATTTGACGTTAGCCTGATGCCATTGTCGGTCCCAGATTTTCTTCAGCCGCTGCTCGCGAAACCCGTCGCCATTTTGGGCGGAGGCGTGAGCGGAAAAGGCGTCCAGCGCCTGCTCGCCGCACTCGGGGCTGCGGGGCAGGTGTACGACGCGAAGGCGAGCGAAGGCACGGACTTCACGGCGGAGGCGGCGCGGCAGCACGCGCTGGTGGTCTATTCGCCCGGCTTCGCGCCGGAGCACGCTTGGCTGAAACGAGCCCAGGCCGCCGGCGCGGAGTGTGTCGGTGAACTGGACTTTGCGTCTCTCTTCTGGCGCGGCCAGGTGGTGGCGATTACCGGCACGAATGGGAAAACGACGCTTGCGGAATTTCTCACGCATGCCCTGGGTGAGATCGGCCGCACAGCAAAAGCAGCGGGCAATATCGGATTCTCATTTTCCGAACTTGCGGCGGAGCAAGCGGGCGGAACGGCCGACGCGATTGCGGTTTGCGAGGTAAGTTCGTTCCAAGCCGAGGCGTTCCAACATTTCCGGGCCGACGCCACGCTCTGGACCAATTTCGCGGAGGATCATCTCGAGCGTCATCGTTCCCTTGAGGCGTACTTCAATGCCAAGTGGCGGCTGATTGCGCATACGCGGGCGGGAGTTAACGTGTTTGTGGGAACGTCCGTGCAGGCGTTTGCGCATAAATTTGATCATCCCGTGACGGGGTTGGCGGCTGTGGCGACCGAGCAACAGCCACCGGACGAGCGCCTGGCTGGCACGATTTTTGCCGCCTATCCCCAGCGTGAAAATTTCGTTTTGGCGGAAGCGTGGTGGCGGGCGCGTGGCCTCAAGGGTAACGACCTCGTGGCGGCGGCTAAAACGTTTCGCGCGGGTCCGCATCGCTTGGCCAAGGTGGCAGAGCGCGGAGGCGTCGTCTTTTGGAACGACTCGAAGGCTACGAATTTTCACGCGGTGGAAGCGGCGCTGGCCGGGTTCAAGTCTCCGGTGGTGTTGATCGCCGGCGGCAAGTCCAAGGGCGGCGATGTAGCCGGCTTTGTGCACCGAATCGCGCCGTGGGTGAAACACGCGGTGTTGATCGGCGAGACCGGAGCTGACCTTGCTTTCCATGCGTCGACCTTCCGCCTCGCGCACACGCGGTGCGCGAATCTGGCCGAAGCGGTGCGGCGAGCCGCAGAACTCGCTAGTCCAGGTGAGCACGTCTTGCTGAGCCCGGGCTTCGCAAGTTTCGACATGTTCCGGAGCTACGAAGATCGCGGCCAACAATTCGAGGCCCTCGTCCGAAGTTCCAGCATGGCCGCGTCCAATTTGGGGTAGCGTTAACCCCCTCATCGCTTCACAACCTGTCATCCTCTCCTCCTATGAAAATCCTGAAGATTTTCGGCATTGTTGCCGGCATTCATCTATTCGCGCTCGTCGTCATTTTCGCCAATCCTGGCTGCAGCTCCACCGCCAAGCGGGCGCCGCAGCCGTCTGACACCGCAGCGCCGGTCATCACGGCCGCTCCGGCGACCGCCACGAGCGCCTCGGCCTCCCCGTACTATACGTCGGGCGGAGCTGAGACGACGAGCCCGTCCTCCGTCAGTTTCAACCCGGAAGCTCCGGCTTCGGCGACGGCGTCCAGCTCCACGGCTACGCCTGACGTCCGTTTTACTCCCACTCGTCCCGGCACGCCCGTGGCCGGCACGCTCGCCATGGAAAAGGTGGGCGATGTCACTCCCGTTTCAACCTACACGGTTCAGGCGGGCGACAACTTGGGAGCGATCGCTCGCAAGCATGGCGTCACCATTGCGCGACTTACCTCGGCTAATAATCTGAATTCGAAGTCCACCTTGAAAGTGGGCCAGAAGCTGATGATCCCAGCGAAGTCAGCGGCAGTGACGCCCAAGGGGAACGCGGCGCCGGAAAAAACCGCTGATGCAGTCCCGGCCAAGGCAGCTTCCGGTGGCGGCATCAAACACGTGGTCAAAGCGGGTGAGTCGCTCGGCGTCATCGCTCGGATTTACGGTGTGAAGGCCGGAGATATCGCGGTCGCCAATCATATTTCAGATCCTGCGAAAATCCGCGCCGGCCTGGAGCTCGTCATTCCCGGCTGGCAGGCTACCGGTGAGAAAGGTACGACGAGCAAAAAGACGACGACCAAGTCCTCTTCGTCCACCGCCTCAACGCCAGCTCCGGTGTCCCGCGCTCCGCAGAGTGCGTCGACCTCCACGCCGGCGCCGCTTGAGCCAGCTCCCATCGTCGAGCGGCCCGTTCAGCCCGCGCCGGTTCCGGTGATCCGCATCGACGAAGGGACGATCACGGCTGCGCCCAAGAGCGGAAACTAAGCATCCCGGTTTCCTGATTTTCGCGCGCCCTCGTCATGCGTTCTGATTCATCAGCCCAGCGGATCCCGGCGGGAACGCTGTTCAATCCAGCCACGATCATCATCGTCTGCGCGCTGGGGCTGACGTTTCTCGGACTGACGATTCTGTTCAGTGCGAGCGCGTGGTTCAAACAAGGGCCGTATTTCTATCTCAACAAACAGCTGATCGGCGTAGCGGGGGCAGCGACGATCTGCTTCATCGCGAGCCGCGTTAACTTGGATTACGCCCGGCGTTACGCCTGGTGGATCGCAGGCGCGCTGGGCGTGCTGCTCGTCCTCGTGTTGATTCCGCACATCGGCATCGAAGTTAAAGGCAGCCGGCGCTGGCTGGGTGTCGGGCCAATTCGGATCCAGGTTTCGGAGTTCGCGAAGTTTGGCCTGGTGTTCTGCCTCGCGCATTATCTGGCGCTCAACCAGACCCGCATTGCGGAGTTTTGGCGGGGTTATGTTTTCCCGCTCGGCTTGATCGGCGGGTTCGCCGGACTGGTGCTGCTCGAGCCGGACTTCGGCACCGCCGCGCTGATGATGGCGGTGGGACTGCTGCTGATGTTCCTGGCTGGCGCCAAATGGCGCTACATCGTTCCGACTGCTCTATGCATGGTGGCGGGATTGGCGGTCCTGGTGATGTACACGCCCAACCGGCTCCGGCGGATGATGGAGTTTCTCAGCGAGGAGAAATCGTATCAGTTGCGTCAGGCGCTGGCCGCGTATGCAGCGGGAGGAATCGAAGGATCTGGACTCGGCCAGGGGCGGCAACAGCTCAGCTACCTGCCCGAGGCGCACACGGATTTTATCTTCTCCGTGGTCGGTGAAGAACTGGGGCTCTGGTGTACCTTGGGCGTGGTGGCCGTGTTCACCCTGATCCTCGTGTGCGGATTGATGCATCTGCGACGCGCGCCCAACCTCTTTCATTTTCTGCTCGTGGGCGGATGCATTCTGCTGATCTGCCTGCAGGCGATCATAAATATTGGGGTGGTCACGGGCGTTTTTCCGACCAAGGGCATGTCGCTGCCGTTTATCAGCGCGGGTCTTTCCAACTTACTGCTGATGGGCCTGCTGGTGGGGATTATTTGGAACACGCATCGGACGTGGGGCCGCGCGACGTTGCGCGAACGTGATCGCACCCTGCGGGAGGTGCTCGCGTGAGCCGTTTCATCATCTCCTGTGGCGGCACGGGAGGTCACCTTTCGCCGGGCATTGCGCTCGCCGAAGGCTTGCGGGCGCGCGGGCATGAGACGCTGCTGCTCATCAGCCAAAAGAAGGTCGATGCCCGCTTGAGTGAGAAGTATCCACAACTCCGATTCGAGCGGATGCCCGGCACGGGCTTTAGTTGGAAACCGCCTCAACTCGCGCGCTGCGTGGCTTCGCAGGCGAAAGCATTTTTGTTTTGCAGTGCGCTCCTGCGCCGCGTCCGGCCGGATTGCCTCGTGGGTTTCGGCGGATTCACGTCGGCCCCGCTGGTGGTCGCGGGCGGCGTGGTCGGTCTGCCGGCGGCGCTCCACGAATCGAACCGCGTGCCCGGGCTCGCGATCCGCACGCTCGGCCGCCTGGCCCGACGCGTTTATCTTCCGCCCGGCATTCGTCTGCCGGGTATCAGCGCAACCGTTACGCGCCATGTCGGGTTGCCAGTCCGGCGGGAAATCGTGCGCCACTCGCAGGCCGCGGCCCGCGCCGCGCTGGGCCTCGATCCCAACCAGCGCCTGGTCGTGCTGCTCGGCGGCAGCCAGGGCGCGTCGTCGCTCAACGACTGGGCGCGCGCCCATCTCGCTGAGTTCGCGGCGGAAGGAATTCAGCTGTACGTCGTGACCGGGCTCGGGAAAGGCCAGGATGGCCCGGTGGAATTGAAGACCCGCGACGGAGTGCCAGTGCGCAGCGTTTTCACCTCATTTTCTGATCGCATGGCCGAGGTGATGTCGGCGGCGGACTTGGTGGTCTCGCGGGCCGGCGCTGGGACTCTGGCTGAGTTGATCCGGTGCGAGACGCCCGCGATCCTGGTGCCGTATCCACAGGCGGCGGACGATCATCAGCGGGCAAACGCAGCGTATTTCGAGCGGCAGGGTGGCGGTATTGTGGTGCAACAGGAGCGCCTGCCGCAGCTGCCCAGCGAAGTGATGGACATCATTTTTAACGACGCGCTGCTCCGTAAATTTCGCAGTAACCTGCAGCGTATGGACCGCGCGAATTCCCTCGATCTCATGCTCAACGATCTGGAGGGCCTCGCTCGCGGCGAACACGCGGGCGGTTTCCAGATGACGCCGGCCTGAACCCGTGAGATCCGCTCCGCTTCCCCTGCTCTTTGGTCGTGCCTTCCAGCGCATTCACTGCGTTGGCGTGGGGGGCATGGGCGTTGGGCCGCTGGCCCAGTATCTGGCGCAGGCCGGATTTAGCGTGAGCGGCGAAGACGATGCCTTGTCGGCCGAGATGCAGACCGTGCTCAGGCGAGGCGGAGTGAAGGTGGGCCCCATTCCTGATGACGCCGAGTTGGTGATGTATTCGTCGGCGATTCGAAAGACCCATCCGGCGTATTTGGCGGCAACGGCGCGCGCACTGCCGCTGGTGCGAAGGGGTGAATTGCTCGCCGAAGTCACGCGCGAAAAACGGCTCGTGGCGGTTTGCGGTTCCCATGGCAAGACGACCACCACCGCGATGCTGGCGATCGCGCTGCGCGAGGCCGGTTTTCCAGCGGGCTACATTGTGGGCGGATTGCTGGCGGACGACACGCCCCCGGCCCGGATCGGTGCGGGCGAGTGGGTGGTCGCGGAAATCGATGAGAGCGATGGCACCATTGAAGGCTTTTCGCCGGAGATCACGGTGGTGGTGAATCTGGATTGGGATCACCCGGATCACTATCGGTGGATTGCGGATTTGGAAGCGACGTTCCGTGCGCTCCTGGTTCGTACGCGCGGAGCTATTCTGGTGAGCGATGCGTGTGCGCTGAGTGCGCGCGTACTCGGCTCGTTGACGGGCCCGGGAGTTTCAGCGGGAGCCCCGGGAGAGCGTCTCACAGCGGCGGTCGCGACGTTCGGCAAGAGCGGCGATTTTAGCAGTGAAATCGTCACTGAGACGAGTGACGTCATGACCCTCCGCTTGACGGGGAGGTTTGCGCCCGCGGAAACCAAGGTGCGCGCGCGCGGTGAGTTCAACGCGCTCAATGCCACGGCGTCGTTGGCGGCACTGCAGCTGATGGGCGGCACGCTTTCAGGTCGATTACTGGCAGAGTATCCCGGCGTGCGCCGACGGCAGACGACCTTGCATGCCGCGGGTGGTATCACGGTGCTGGAGGATTATGCGCATCATCCGGCGGAGATTCGGGCGTTGCTGACAAGCCTGCGCCAGCGGCTGAGTGCGGGCGGGGGACGGCTCGTGGTAATATTCCAGCCGCATCGTTTCAGTCGCACGGCGCAATTCAAGACGGAGTTCGCGGCGGCGTTGGCGATCGCAGACATCGTGCATCTGCTCGACGTTTACGGCGCGGGTGAAGCGCCGGTGGCAGGCGGAACGACGGCGGATATTTACGCGGAATTGAAGCGCAGCGCGCCGACGTTGGCGTTGAGCTATCTGCCGGCGAACGAGGAGGAGTTTTCGCGCGGACTCTCGCGGCAGGTAGCGGCGGGTGACATCGTGGCGTTTGTCGGTGCCGGCGACATCGACCGCAAGGCCCGCGAGTGGCTGGACGTGCGACGCGGCGACGAAGGCCGGGCGCAGGTTTGGGATGCGCACTTCACCGCGATGAAGGCGCCGGTGAGTCCGGCGACCAAGGTGCGGCGCGAGGAGCCACTCGCGAACAAGACCACGTTGCGCGTCGGTGGGGCGGCTCGGCTTTATGCGGAGCCGGCGACGCTGCTGGATTTGCAGGTGCTGTTACGGACTGCGCAGGCGCGGCAGATCGAAGTCTTCGTGCTGGGGCGTGGGTCCAATTTACTCGTGCCGGATGCCGGCGTGGACGGACTGGTGCTCTCGCTCGCGCAGGAAGCGTGGGCTGGTTTCGAGCTTCGGCCGGAAGGTCGCGTTTGGGTGGGGGCCGGTTTGCGTTTGAAAAACCTGTGTGGGCTGGCGGCCAAGTCGGGCTTGGTGGGTTTCGAATTTCTCGAGGGCATTCCGGGCAACGTGGGGGGAGCGCTGCGCATGAATGCGGGAGCGATGGGCGGCTGGATGTTTGATGTGGTCGAGGAGGTGCAGGTGATCGCGCTGGATGGAACCGTGCAGACGTTCACGAAGGCGGCGATGCATGTGGACTATCGTCATTGTGCGGAATTGCAGCACGCGATCGCGCTCGGCGCACTGTTGCGGCCGGCGGCGGAGTCGAACGCGGCGGAGATCAGCCGGCAGATCGACGTGTACCGAAAGAAGCGGCAGGAAAGCCAGCCGCGTGAACCCAGCGCCGGTTGTATTTTTAAGAATCCACCGGGGACGTCGGCGGGACGTTTGATCGACGAGTGCGGGCTGAAGGGTGAGCGCGTTGGCGATGCGGAAGTTTCCCCCGTGCATGCCAATTTCATTGTGAACCGCGGCCAGGCGCGCGGCGAAGACGTGCTGGAGCTCGTCCGTCGGGTCCGAGCCCGAGTGCGCCAGGTAAAGGGCGTGGACTTGCAGCCCGAGGTTCTGCTTTACGGACAGAAGTGGGAGGATGTTTTATGAGCACACCCTTGCCGATCGTGGTGGTTTTCGCCGGCGGCACGTCCGCGGAGCGCGAGGTATCGCTTGGCTCCGGCCGCGCGTGCGCTGTGGCGTTGGCGCGGTCGTTTCCCACGCGCTTGGTCGAACTTACGGCCGACGCGATTCCCGCCGGGATGGATCCGCGGCGCGATGTCGTGTTCTCGACGCTGCACGGAACGTTTGGCGAGGACGGCGGCATGCAGCGCTTGCTGGCTGCGGCCGGGATTGGTTACGCCGGCTGCGAAGCGGCGAGCAGTGCTCTGACGATGGATAAAACGCGCACCAAGCAGGCGGCTTCGAGGCATGGCGTACGAGTGGTTCCCGGTTTGCAGTTTGATGACACGGCGGTGCCGACCACCGACACGATTGTCGCAACGCTGGGTGAGAGCCTCGTGTTAAAACCGAATGCCGAAGGCAGCAGCGTTGGGCTGAGCTTGATCGGCACGCGCGCGGAACTGGCGGCGCGGCTCGCGCAGATCTCCGGCGGTAGCTGGTTGGTGGAACGTCGCATCGTCGGTCGCGAATTATCCGTGGGCGTAGTGGGCGGCACCGCGCTGGGCGTGGTCGAGATCCGGCCGAAGTCGGGCGTATACGATTATACGAGTAAATATACCAAAGGCCTGACGGAGTATTTCGCACCCGCACCGCTCGGCGCGGAACTGACTTTGGAAGTACAGCGCGCGGCGGAGACCGCGTTCGCCGCGTGTGGTTGTCGGGACTACGCGCGGGTTGATTTTATGCTGTCGGCAGAAAATGAGCTTTATTTGCTCGAAATAAATACGCTGCCCGGCATGAAGGAAACGAGCTTGCTGCCCATGAGCGCGCGCTGCGCGGGGATGGACTTTACGGCGTTGGTCCGGACGTTGGTATCACCTGCATTGGCGCGTTATCGTGGAGCCGTGGCTGCGGCCGTCCGTTTGTGAATTCCCCTTCGCTCAACCATCCTGCGTCACGTTCCTGGCGAGATATCCCTCAGCCGGTGAAGCCGCGTACCATGTCGAGCGGCGGCCGGTGGCGGCTCGCGATGGCCACGCTGCGCGCCGGTGCCGGGCTCGTCATCGTGAGTGCACTCGCGTGGGGCGGCTGGCAGGTGCTGGGCGCGTTGCGGGAGAATTCGCGCGCGACGCCCGAAGCGGCCAAGGTGGTTCCGATTAAGCGGACTGAGCTCCGGACGTCTCCGGGCGGAGTCCTCGACGAGTCGTGGCTCAAGCGGACGCTCGCGCTCAAACCGGGAGTTTCGCTGATGGAGCTCGATCTCGATCGGCTGCGGGCGCGCGTCCTGGATGACGGACAGGTGCTCACCGCGACCCTGACGCGAAATTTTCCTGATCGTCTCACCGTGCAGATCACGGAGCGGGTGCCGGTCGCGCGTATCCAAGTGGACCTCGGTGGGCGCGCGGAGATGTTCCTGGTTGCGCGCGATGGCGTGGTGTACTCGGGAACCAATTACGACCCGGGAATGCTGACGACGCTGCCGTGGCTGGGCGGGTTTTCATTGGCGGCGCAAGGCGCGGGGTTTCGGCCGATCGCGGGTATGGATGTGGTGGCCGACCTCCTGGCGCGGGCCCAATACGAGGCCGAGCACCTTTACCATTCGTGGCAGGTGGTTTCGCTCGCGCGGCTGGCGTCGGACCGCGAACTCGAGGTCACGACGAAGGACAATTCCACGATCATCTTTACGGCGCGCACGGACTTTTTTCTGCAGCTGGCGAAGCTTGATTACATGACCGAAAAGCTGGCCGCGATGCCGGTCGCGCGGGCGCGGATCGATCTTTCGCTGGGGCGGGAAGTGCCGGTCATGATTGAGCCGCTGCCGTCGCGCAGCGGCGCCGAACGCCCTTCGCCTGCACCCGGATTCAACGTCTTTCCTTCTTCGAAGAACCAACGTGAGCTCTAGAACCACCTTTATCGGCGCCGTTGAAATCGGCACCTCGAAAATCAGCGTCCTCGTCGGCGAATATACCGGGCGTGAACTCGCCATCATCGGTCGGGGCGAATGCTCCTCGCGAGGGGTCATCAAGGGCACCGTCGTCGACTACAAAGCCGCGAGCGAGTCCACGCACAGCGCGTTCCAACAGGCTGAGCGCGAAGCCGGGGAGCGCATCGATCTGGTTTTTCTCGCCCAGACCGGCGGACATCTCGAGGGCTTTTATAATGAGGCCGCGATCAACGTGAAGTCGGCGGATAACCTGATCGATGCCGGGGATGTCCGCACCGTGTGCGAACTCGCCAAGGCCAAGGAGCTGCCGGGCGGCCGAATGGTGGTGCATAATATTCGCCGGCCGTTCCGCCTGGATGGTCGTTTGATTCCCGGCGATCCGGCGAACCTGGTGGGGCACCGTCTTGATGTGGGTTATTGGACCGTTCACGGCCAGGAGCAGCGGCTGGCGGACAACATTCATGTTATCCGCGGCTTCAATCTCGAGGTGCGTGAGCTGGTGTTGGCGAGTCTGGCGTCGGGTCACATGGTGACGACGGCCGAGGAGCGTCAGCACGGCGTCCTGGCGATCGACATCGGCGCGGGGACCACGGATTTCGTGCTGTATCGGGATGGCGCGCCGCATACGACGGGCGTGGTGCCAGTGGGCGGGACGCATTTGACGAATGATCTGAGCATCGGCTTGCGCCTGACGGAAGGGCAGGCGGAAAAGCTCAAATTGCGTTACGGCCGCGCGAGCATTCAGACGAAGGACAAGGCGCAGAAGGTCTGGCTCGATGGAAATTTTGCGATCGGTGACCGGCAGTTTCCGCAGCAGACGATTGAGCAAATCACATCGGCGCGGACTTGGGAGTTGCTCGAAGTGGTGAAGAAGAAACTGGGCAACGCGTTTTCGCCTGACACCTGTGCGTCGGGCGTCGTGCTCACGGGAGGTACCGCCAAGCTGCCCGGGATTGCAGATGCGGCCGGGCGCATTTTTGGAGTTCCCGCACACCTCGGTGAAGCGCCGACTTGGGTCAACGAGAACATGCGCGATCCAGGGTACCACACGGTGCTCGGGTTGCTCTACTACGGAGTGAGCTCGCAAGCGGAAAAAGCGGCGCCGCCGCGCCGTAGTGCCAGTTTCCTTACGGGAGTGAAACGTCTTTTCGCGAACGCTTGAACTGTCGGCCATGAATCTGAACGAACTTCCCCTCGAGCATTCGTTGCTCACTGACCGCAGCATCGCCATTAAGCTGGTGGGTGTTGGCGGTGCTGGTTCCAACGCGGTGGACCGGCTGAAAATGGAAAATCTCGAGCGCCTGCAGATGGCCGTGATCAACACGGATTATCAGGCTCTCGCCAGCTCGCCGGTGCAGGACAAGGTTCTGATCGGCATGAGCGTGACCCGCGGTCTGGGCGCGGGCGGCGATCCTGATCTGGGCCGCGAAGCCGCGGAAGCGGACCGCGAAAAAGTCGCGGCCATCGTGAAGGACTGCGATTTGATTTTCCTCGTCACTGGCATGGGCGGCGGGACCGGCAGCGGGGCTTCGCCCGTGGTCGCAGAGATTGCGGCGGAAACCGGCGCGCTGGTGATCGCGTTCGTGACCATGCCGTTTAGCTTTGAAGGCGGACGGCGCCTCAAGCAGGCGGAAGAAGGACTGCGGGCGCTGCGTCAGGTGTGCGACGCCGTTATTCCGCTCCCGAATGATGTTTTGCTGCAGGAAGCGGCGGACAACGAGACCGTGCTGGATTCGTTTGCGCGCGCTGACGAGTGGATCGGCCGCGGCGTGAAATCGCTGTGGTCGATGCTCTTCAAGACGGGCTTGATCAACCTGGACTTCGCGACGTTGCGGCAGGCGTTTCAGCAGCGCGGCGGAAAGACGTTGTTCGGTCTCGGCGAAGGTTCGGGCGAGAATGCCGTCACGGATGCGATTGCCAGTTTGAAGCTGTGCCCGCTGCTGCACACGCCGGAGTTCTCGCGCAAAGCTGATCGGCTGCTGGTTAATATTCTGGGCGGCGCCGATCTCACTCTGCCCAAGGTCAATGAATTGATGACGTTCATCACCGAACAGTTCGGACGTGATTCGCACATCATCATGGGAGCGGTGATTGATGAGGATATGGCCGGACGCGTGGAAGTTTGCGTGATCGGCACGAGCGACATGGGCGGTCGGGGTGTTCCTTCCCGGCGAACGGTCACTCCGACGGCGCGAGGCCGCGCGTTGCCGGCGGGGCAGCCTGGTTTGCCCGCGCCGCGCGGCGACGTGGCGGTGGCAACGCCGGGAGCGCCGAAACCGTCGCGGGCAGCGGAGCTTGAACTTCCTTTGGGTGGAGGAAGTAAGGATGCGGCTGGTCAGCCGGTGGCGCAGGAGGAGTTCGGTTTCGGCGAAGTCGAAAGCCGCGGGCACTTCGAAAAGACCGATCGCAACCTCTTCGACGGCCAGGATCTCGACGTGCCGACGTACCTGCGCAAGGGCATCAAGATTCTCATTTAGCCTAAATTCCGCGGAAGAGGTAACCACTGATGACCACTAATAATCACTGATCGAATACATCCAGATCGATGGGATAAAACCTTCCTTTCACTTACCGGGTGAACGGCCTCCATCGCGCAACTCTGTTTGCATCAGTGGTCATCAGTGAAAATCAGTGGTTCAACTGAGTTTTTAGGTTTTGCGGGTCGACGGCGCGAACGCGTCGGGCGGACAGCGGGTTGCGGAGTCCACGTCGCAGCGGCGGGTTCGCGTTCGTTGGCGAAGCCCAGGCTTGGTGAAGTGCGCTCCCCTTCGAGCGCATTCACGGCGCTCGAATTCGCTCGATTTCACGCACCCCTTGGCAAACGCGCTGCGTTCTGCATGGTGGCGACATGTTTGTTGATGAATGTACCGTAAAGCTAACGGCTGGCGATGGCGGCCGGGGCTGCGCCAGTTTCCGTCGCGAAAAATATGAGCCGTGGGGCGGCCCCAATGGCGGCGATGGTGGCCGGGGTGGCGACGTGATCCTATTGGGTGACGTGAACACCAACAACTTGGTCGACTACAAGTACCAGCCGCATTGGAAAGGTGAACGCGGTGAGCACGGCCAAGGCGCAGATTGTCACGGCCGTGACGGCAAGCCGTGCATCATGCGAATGCCGCTGGGCACCGTGGTAATTGACTTGGGGACGGACAAGCCGGTCGCCGAAATCGTCGCCGACGGTCAGCAGATTGTCCTCTGCAAGGGCGGAAACGGCGGCTGGGGTAACACCCATTTCAAGACGTCAACCAATCGCGCGCCGAAGCGGGCCAATGCCGGCCAACCGGGCGAGGCGGGAAACTATCGGCTCGTGCTCAAGAGCATCGCCGACGTGGGACTGGTGGGGTTTCCCAACGCGGGAAAATCTTCACTCACCGGCCGGATCACCCAGGCGCGCCCCAAGACGGCCGCGTATCCATTTACTACCCTACACCCGCAGATCGGCGTGATCGAGTATCTGGATGAAGCGAAAGGCCACAAGCGCCTGCTCCTGGCCGACGTGCCTGGCTTGATCGAGGGTGCCCACGAAAACAAGGGGTTGGGGCACCGGTTTTTGCGGCACATTGAGCGGTGCGCACTGCTGATCTTCCTGATCGATATGGCTGCGACGGATGCCCGGGATCCGCGTGACGACTACAAGCACCTGCTCCGTGAACTCGGGCTCTACGATAAAGCGTTGCTCAAGAAGCCTCGCCTCGTCGTTTCCAACAAGATGGATATCCCTGAAGCCGCGGCGCAGTTGAAGAAATTCAAGACCCGCTACAAGGACGTGGATATCGTGGAGATTTCCTGTCTGACGGGCGACGGTCTCGATAAGCTAAAAAAAGAGTTGTTAAAACGGGTAACGAAATTTCGTCGCACCGAAAAAGCGGCGCCAGTCGAGGAGACGTGAGCCGATAATGAGGACACATGTCGAAAGAACATCGTCCTCTCATGATGCGCGCCAACCGTTTGTTGGGCGCGCAACTGGTGGAGCACAACTTGGTCAAGATCGAGGACTTAGAGGCAGCAAACGAGAAGTTGATTGAGTTGGTTTCAGGCGAGGTGCCCCGCCAGATTACGATTCTCGGAATCCTGGCGTACGAGATGAAGGTGGTGAAGGAAGACGACGTGCTTCATCATATCGTTGAGGCCGAGGGCGTGGGGTTGGTGGATTTGGCCGATTACGACGTGCCGGACGAGGTGAAGAAAAACGTCGATATTTCTGCGTGCTGGGCCACGTGGTCCGTCCCGTTCGATCGCGAAGAAGATTTCTGGTTTGTGGCCACGGCGTACTATCTCAGTCCGGCGGTTCGCGCGCATTGGGAGAAGGCCCTCACCGGGAATATCATTTGGTTTGGCGCCACGTTGGAAGCGATCGGTGACTACATTGAAAGGTTGCCCAACGATGCCGTGCCATTGACCGCGGTCTCGTCCACCTCAGCCAACTAAGGACTACCATGCCGCTGGGAAGAATTCAGCTTCAGATTGTAGGCAAGCTGGTCGAGATGGGCCGGCTCGATTTTGACCAACGCGCCGTGCTGGTTTCGCGAACGGATGATCTGAGCGGTGAGGCCCTGGACAAACTACTCCAGGAGGAATTCAAGGTGAGTGCATTTCAGTGCCTCGTCGCCAAGGCGCGTGCGTTGCATCTCTCGGCGTACAACGTCGCGCGCTTTCGCATCGGGCCGAAGACATTCGAGCGGATTCCGCAGGACTTCTGCCAGCAAAACCTGGTATTGCCGGTCGGCTTGGTGGGTGACATGCTGCTCGTGGCCTTTGCGAACCCCTTCGAGGTCACGCTGCCCACCAAGATTCAGGAAATGACCGGCAAGCGCGTTGTGCGCATGCTGGTCCGGGAGAAGGAACTGAAGGACAAGTTCGCGAAGACGCAGGAGGTCGCGGCGGGTTTTGAGGATGTCGTGATGCGGATCGGCGAAGAATACGCCGAGGAAGCGGACATGAAGGATGAGGACGTCAGTGAAGAGTCCGGTCCCATCATCCAGCTCGCGAACCGCATCATCGAGGACGCGTTTTTTTCCGGCACGAGCGATATTCACATCGAGCCGCAGGAGAAGGAAATCATCGTTCGCAACCGGATCGATGGCGTGTGTCACGAGAAACTGCGGCTGCCGAAAAAGGTCGGTCCTGCGCTCGTCGCTCGCCTGAAGATCATGTGCAACCTCGACATTTCCGAGCGGCGGTTGCCTCAGGACGGACGCATCGTTTTCAAGCAGTATACGCGCAAGAGCATCGATCTGGATTTGCGCGTATCCACCGCGCCGCTGAATCACGGCGAGGGCGTGGTGATGCGTATCCTCGACAAACAGAAGACCACGCTGCCGCTGCCAGCCCTCGGCTTCTCCGAAGAAAATCTTACGAAGTACCGTGAGTGCATCCGCCAGCCCTACGGCATGATCCTGCATTGCGGGCCGACGGGTTCCGGCAAATCGATGACGCTGTATTCGGCGTTAAACGAAGTGAACACGCCGGACGTGGTGATCCGCACCGCGGAGGACCCCATCGAGTACACGCTTCCCGGACTGAACCAGATGCAGATGCATCGGCAGATTGGGCTGACGTTTGCGGCGGCGCTGCGTTCATTCCTCCGTCAGGATCCTGACATCATTCTCGTCGGTGAAATTCGCGACAAGGAAACTGCCGGCATTGCGGTTGAGGCCGCGTTGACGGGGCATTTGCTGATTTCGACCCTGCATACCAACGATGCGCCCACGACCATTGCCCGACTCACGGAGATGGGCGTGGAGCCGTTCATGGTTTCATCCTCGCTCTTGTGCGTGTGCGCGCAGCGGCTGATGCGCCGGGTGTGCAAGCAGTGTCGTACCCAGGTTGAACCGAAGGGACGGGAACGAGAAGTGCTCGAAAAAGCCCTGGGCTGGAGCGGCCCCATTTTCAAAGCCAACCCGAAGGGGTGTCCGCGGTGCGGAGGAAATGGATACAAGGGCCGGATCGGTATCCATGAGTTGATGGTCTCGAACGAGGAACTCATCGAGGCGATCAACAAGGAGCAGGTAGCTGCTGAGTTGAAGAAGATCGCGATGCGCAACGGCATGAAAACCCTGCACCAAGACAGCTTGCTCAAGGTTAAAGAGGGGCTGACAACGCTGGAAGAGGCGATCGCCTGCGTACCGCCTGATTTGTGACGCGGGGTTGACGCGCAGCGGTGCGTCCCTCCCGATGGCGCCAGTATGAACCTGGTTCAGCCTCAGCTTCCCGGGTCCGTGATCGAGTAGCCGCCGGGTTATCGTCGCTGATGCATGATTACTGGGTGGAGTTTTCCAAGGTCGCGCTGGCCCATCTGCTCGCGGTGGCCAGCCCGGGCCCCGACTTCGCGATCGTCGTTAAACAGAGCCTGACGCGGGGGCGACGCACCGCGCTCTGGACTAGCGGTGGCATCGGCCTGGCGATCCTGCTGCATGTTACCTATTCCCTGTTGGGGATCGGACTGCTCGTGCGGAGTTCGGAGGTGTGGTTCAACGTGCTCAAATTTGCCGGCGCAGCCTATATCGCCTGGATCGGAGTCCAGGCGTTGCGATCGCGCCCACTCCCAGTTTTGACCCCGGCGGATTCCCCGCCTGCGGCTTTCGCCAGGCCCCAGGCGGTGGAGCGCGGCGACTCCCGAAACGCATTTGCCACGGGTTTCCTGACCAACGCACTAAACCCGAAGGCCACCGTCTTCTTCATCTCATTGTTCGTGATTGTCGTCAGTCCGGAAACGCCGAAGCTCGCCCAAGCGGCTTACGGCTTGTGGATGGCGGCGGTGACGGCGGCCTGGTTTTCGCTTGTATCCGTTTTGTTTACACAGCCCGGAGTGCGGCAGCGTTTTATTCGGCATGGTCATTGGATCGATCGCGCGCTGGGCCTGGTTTTTCTCGGCCTCGCGGTGAGTCTTGCCTTGGGCCAGCTGGAGTAATTGCGAGCGCGCAAAACAAAAACGGGGCGGACGCAAAGTCCGCCCCGTTCGACTGCACCGCGCCGGGAGATGTCGGCGCGATTATCCTAAATTCCGCAGAAGAGAAAACCGCTGATGAGCGCTAATAATCACCGATCAAACAGATCCAGATCGATGGGTAGAACGTTCCCCTCGCTTACCGGGTGAACGGCTCCCATCCTGCAACTCTGTTTGCATCAGTGGTTCAACTGCGTTTTTTGATTATTGTTTTTTCGGTGGCGGCAGTTGGTCGCGAGCGGGCCCCACCGTATCCGCAGCGTGGGCACCGCGGTCGCCCATTGGTTGCGGCGAACCTTCCGTGGTGTCCTTGGCGGTCTGCCGTTCGAGTTCCGAATTTAGCTCGGCGCCGATCAGAACTACGAAGGCTGAGATGAAGAGCCACATGAGGAAAACCACGACCGCGCCCAGTGGGCCGTAAACTTGGTCGTACGTGCCGGCCTTCGCCACATAGAGCGAAAAAAGCCCCGATCCAACCAGCCAAAGCACGCCGGCGACGATCGCGCCCGGGCTAATCCAGCGCCACTTCGCATCCTCACGCGAAGGGCCGAACCGATAAACGACTGCTAACCCGATGCCGAAGGCACCTGCCACGAGCGGCCAGCGGATGATGGTCAAGGCCGTTTCGACTCCGCTGCTGATGCTCAGGAATTTCAGCGCGACCGGTAGCCCGGCAACGAGAACAACTGCGATCACGACCCCCATGATCGCGCCCAATGTCAGCGCCAACGCCAACGCATTCAGCTTAAAAAAGCCCCGCTTTTCGTCTTCTTCATAGGCAATGTTCAAGCCGCTGATCAGCGCCTTGATTGCATTCGCACTGCTGTACAGTGCGATCATTACACCAATGATGGCGCTAATGCCGGCTTTGGTCTGATCGCCGACGATCCGCGTCATTTGATCGCGAAGGAGGGGCACCACCTCGCTGGGAAGGAATTTAGCCAATGAAGCAATCTGGTCGGCCACCGTAACCGGATCCGCGATGAGCCCGTAAAGCGCCACCATGACGGCGATCGCTGGAACCACTGCGACAAAAGCGTAGAAGGCTACGCCCGCAGCCACGACGCTGAGGTTGTCTTCGATTACTTGCTGCTTCGTGCGGGAGAGAACATCCAGCCAACCCTGCTTCGGGATGTCGCTTGGCGTCTCCGCCGAACGGCCGCGGCCGGGCTGTTGCACGTCACTCGGGCGCGCGTCGGGTTTGCCACTTTCCGTTGCAGGCATGTTGGATTCCGCAGGTTTGCTGGGCGACTCGTCCTCGGGGGAAGCGCGTCGACTTCGGGTTTGTGCGCGGCTGGGAGCGCCCTCGACCTCGCGAGCGGCCCGGGAGCTGCCTTCGAGAGCAGCTCCTGGGTTTCGTGAGGGTGGCGCGCGTCGTTTTCCCACCCCGGCGCGGCGAATCAAATCGCCGGCCGCGCTACGGTAGGGTCGGCGGGGATCATCCCCGTCGAGTTGGTATTCTCTGGTTTCAGCCCCGCAATGCCGGGGCGATTTCCGGCGTCGGACATTCCCGTGTCTCCGCCTAAGCCCTCTTCTCGGGCCTTTTGTTTGCCTGCTTCGGTTCCGCGAGTGGCCACGGCAGATGCCTTGTCACCGATGTTCTCGGCCGTGAGGCCCTGGGCTTCCGCTTCTTCCTTAGCGGCGGAAACGGCGGCGCCAGCAACCCGCTTGCCCTTCTCCATCATTTCCTGACCCGCTTCGCGCGAGCGATCGCGGAGGCGATCGGCGGCGGGTCCAAGGCGGCGGTTCACCACGTCAGCCGTAGGCACCAGCAGGCCGGCGACCAAACCGGTGGCGAGACAAACCAAACCCATTTCTAACGGATGCTCATCGGCGGTGCTCGTGACGCGGTCACGTGTGCGCGAGTAAACTTCTTCTGTCCGCTCCTTCACCCGGCTGCTGATTTCGCCCGCGCGATTCCGCACGGATTCCATCGTGTCCTCGGCGGTGTGACGCAGTTCGTCTATTTTATGGCGCGCTGTTTCCTTCGCCTGGGAAAATTTCTGGGACGCGCTCTCCTTCATTTCGCCCAGCTTGGAACTGGCTGACTCGCTCCAGCCGGACTCAGAAACGCCGGAGCCACGGCTGCTGGGATAATCCAGCGGGCGGTCGATATGAGCGTCGGGATCGTACCGGATATCGTCCCGAACGCCTTGATCATAGTCGTAGTCGGAGTAATCCATCGACCTTGATTTACGGTTCGAATAAATCATCCACGCGACTCCGGCTCCGATAAGGAGCAGGGGGATGGGGTTTTTCTTAACGGTGTCTACGACGGTGTTCATAGCGGCTTCTGAAGAGTGACTGATTGATTCGCGGACGTGAGTGAACTTCTCCTGGGCCTCGCTTTGATGGCGGCGGAAAAATCCGAGAGCCTCGTCCAGGAGATGGCGGGGTTGGAGACGACTGCCGAGTGCGTCGATCGTATCATCCATCCGGTTACGGGTGGAATCGATATCGGAGCGGATCGCCTCGGTTGCATTTTGCGGCGTTTGATTCATGAGGATGATTGATGGAGTTTGTTCTGCGCCCATTCCTTGTTTTCCCGCAGGGATTCCATGGTCTGGGTGGGAGCGATTTCAGTGCGGGCCATGGCGTTTTTCGCTTTCGAAACCATCATCCAGCCGATGATGGCTACGAGCAGTCCAAGGCCCGTGGGGGCGAGCCACCGGGCGATGTCTTCATCGAGTCCGGCCCGCACGAGCAACGTTCCCAGGAGCTGGCCCAAGCCGATGAGGAGGACGATCACCCCGGCGTAAGCGACAAACCCGCCGACGGCGAGCTGCGCCACCTTACCGCCGAGCTTCGAGACGTTGTCTTTCAGCTCCGTCTTGGCGAGTGCGACCTCCTGCCGAAACAACGTGGTAGTGTCGTCCCGCAGCTCCCGAAGGAGGGAGGGAATGGAATTAGGATGAGAGGTGGTATCTTCGTTCATGGCGGCGCGTCCTGGGTTAAATATCCGCTGCCGTGGAGGGCATAGGCGAGGAACTCATGGGAAGTTCCGGTTGCGCGCCCAACGTCGACTCCGGCCGGTCCATCCAGCTGGGCTCCTTGGTGGAACGATCATCGCGTTCGAGTCCGCGCCTTTGTGAGGCCTTGACCAAGTTGCCAATGACCAGGCCCGCGACAAACATTCCGCCGAAGAAACCCGCCGGATGTCGCCGGGCCACATCTTCGGCATCGCGCCGGAGCGCGGCGAAATCGCGGTTGCGCATGTAATCGGCGACGCCTTGGAGGCGATCGGCGGCGCGGTGGGTAAACCACGCGATATTGGGATCCTTTTCTTCGAAGGCTTTCGCCGACTCGTGGATGGCAGAGCTATAGTCGCCGATCTGCGCCGCGGCCTGTTCTTTTTTCTCCTGGGCGAGACGCTCGGCCTCCTCCTTGGCCCGCGACACCGTTGTCGTGGCGACTGACTTTACCTTATTGGCAGCTTCCCGCGTGGTTTGAGCGGCCGAACTTTTCATCTCCGCGAGGGTGTCCGACGTTTGCTGCCCTTCCATAGGGGCAGACGGACTGGTTGGATTTTTTGGGTTCATGATCTCCTTCTGAACTGAGTTGTGAGACGCACGAAGCCGGAAGGGATGCGGACAGCAACGAGCCTGCCGCGTGGCAAAAAATCATGCAAAAGCGTTCAGGGACGCGAGGGACGCCCCCCCGCGGCGCCTCCCTACTGAAGATTCCCGAATGCCCGTAGGGCTAATGCTGTTACGCCGACGCGCGCTCGCGGGCCTGGCGACGTCCGGCAACGTGCAGTTGCCACGAGTTCCAAAGGTTATGCCAGATCACGTAGAACGTAGGTCCCAAGGCCACGACGGGGCTGGCATAGGCCAGCGCGAGATAGATCGTGAACGTCGTGTTCTTTTGCCCCAACGCCTGACTCGCCTCGCGCGCGAACTCCTTCCCGCCGATGAGACGGCCGAGGGCGAAGTTGGCGGCACAAATCGCCAGCGAGGTGCCCGCAATCTGAGCGAGCACGAGTTGGGGCGTAGCGGACTGCACGTGCAAAAAATGCGAGGCATTTGACGTGATGAGAAACATCGAAACGACCCACATGCCAAAGGATAGATTGCGGTGTTGGCCCGGCCATGCCGCCGCCGGCGGATGCAGGCGACGCACGAGCAGGGCCAGCACCATCGGCGCAAATACCACGACGCCCACGCTTCCGGCGACCTGGCCGAATGCTTCCGGCGTTGCGCGCCCCAGAACCAGTGGCAACAGC
>Ga0163153_10002352_pt1 | contig 27860 bp, 30 predicted proteins | sample OliLakLV19MP6IB1_FD_148629 | JGI IMG/M metagenome (GOLD analysis project Ga0163153, IMG submission 148629) | Freshwater microbial mat bacterial communities from Lake Vanda, McMurdo Dry Valleys, Antarctica - Oligotrophic Lake LV.19.MP6.IB-1 | ecosystem: Environmental > Aquatic > Freshwater >...
AGCTTGCCAGGGCCGACCACAAGCTGGTGCGCTTCTACCTGCCGCTCGTGCCGGACGATCCCGAGCAGCCCGTCTGGTCCGTCATCCGCAAGCTCTCCGACAAGATCGGAGAAGGCGTCACCACCCACATGCGGGCCATCGCCCGGGAAAACCCGCTCCTGCAGGGCATCATCGACCGCGTCGACTTCAACGCCACCACCCACGGCCAGCGCGATCTCGACGACGATCGCCTCTCCAACCTCATCGAGGCCATCAGCACCAAGCGCCTCGGGCTCGACGACGTCGAGGCCGACATCATCGGCAAGAGCTACGAATACCTGATCCGCAAGTTCGCCGAGGGCGGCGGCCAGAGCGCCGGCGAGTTCTACACCCCGCCGGAAGTCGGCACCATCATGTCCCGGGTTCTCCAGCCCGAGCCCGGCATGGAAATCTACGACCCCACCTGCGGCTCCGGCGGCCTGCTGGTGAAATGCGAGATCGCCATGGAGGAAAGCGTTTATGACAAAAATGCGGGGAAAAAGCGCACCGTCGCGCCGCTGAAACTGTTCGGCCAGGAAAACACGCCCGAGACCTGGGCCATGGCCAACATGAACATGATCATCCACGACATGGAAGGGCAGATCGAGATCGGCGACACCTTCAAGAACCCCAAATTCCGGAGCAAAGGCAAACTCCGCAGCTTCGACCGCGTCATCGCCAATCCCATGTGGAACCAGGACTGGTTCACCGAAGCCGACTACGACAACGACGAACTCGAGCGCTTTCCCGCCGGGGCCGGCTTCCCCGGCAAGTCCTCCGCCGACTGGGGCTGGGTCCAGCACATCCACGCCAGCCTGAATGACAAAGGCCGCGCCGCCGTCGTCCTCGACACCGGCGCCGCCTCGCGTGGATCGGGCAATGCCGGCACCAACAAGGAAAAGACCGTCCGCCAGTGGTTCGTCGACCACGACCTCATCGAGAGCGTCCTCTACCTGCCCGAAAACCTTTTCTACAACACCACCGCCCCGGGCATCGTGCTGTTCCTCAGCAAGGCCAAGCCGAAGGATAGGAAGGGCAAGGTCTTTCTCGTCAACGCCAGCCAGGTCTTCGAAAAGGGCGACCCCAAGAACTTCATCCCGGATGAGGGCATCCAGCGCATCGCCGACACCCTCATCGGGTGGAAGGAAGCGGACAAACTCAGCCGCATCGTCGATCACGCGGATCTGAAGAAGAACGACTACAACATCTCCCCCAGCCGCTACATCCATACCAGCGACGCCGAAACCTACCGGCCCATTGGGGAGATTGTCGAGGAACTGAACGCGATTGAGGCGGAGGCCACCGAAACCGACAAGGCCCTGCGGAAGATCCTCAAACAACTCGGAGTCGGGGCATGAAGAAGAAAGCCACCAACGCCACGATCAACGTCCGCGGCACCGAAGTCGCCGTGGTCCACAACTCTCATTTTAATTCCGGCGAATTCGCCACAACTAAAAGTCAGGCCGGGCTGAACAGCTACAAGCAAGATACTCGGGACGCTGCTGCATGAAAAATAAACCCTTCACAGCCACGATCAACGTCCGGGGCACCGAGGTCACGGTGATCCACCACCGAGCCGACGACTTCATCTCCCTCACAGACATGGTGCGGCACTTCGACGGCGGCCCCGCCCTGATCGAGCAATGGCTCAAAAACAAGGACACGGTGCTCTTTCTCGGCGTCTGGGAGCAGCTCAACAACCCGGATTTTAAAACCCCCGAATTCGAGGGAATTAGAAACGAGGCCGGACGGAACAGCTTCTACCTTTCCGCCAAAAAGTGGATAGAAGCCACCGCTGCCCGCGGGCTCATCGCCAAGGCCGGGCGCTACGGCGGTACGTTTGCCCACCGGGACATCGCCTTCGAGTTCGGCTCCTGGCTCAGCCCGGAATTCAAGCTCTACCTCATCAAGGAATTCCAGCGCCTCAAGGAGGATGAAAACCGTCGTCTGTCGCTTGCCTGGAACCTCAACCGCACCCTCGCCAAAATCAATTATCGCCTGCACACCGACGCCATCCAGACCCATCTGATACCGGCGAAGGTCACCCCGAAGCAGGCCGCGATTACCTATGCCAACGAAGCCGACCTCCTCAACGTCGCCCTCTTCGGCCAGACCGCCCGCGAATGGCGCGACGCCAACCCCGGCAAGGACGGCAACATGCGCGACCACGCCACGCTGGAACAACTCTTGGTCCTCGCCAACCTCGAAAACATGAACGCCGAGTTCATTCACATGGCACTCCCGCAGGCCGACCGCCTCAAGCGTCTCAATGCAATCGCCATCCGCCAGATGCAAACGCTCACCGCGCGGACGACGAAGCAGTTGAAAGGGGGTGTGGAGTGAGAGGGCAATCGAACGCGGACATATTTCTGGAGAAGATCATTGCCGACTATGGAACGCTATCTGCGATCTACCAGGTCGTCAGGAAAGCCTACACCAGGACCGTGATGGTAGACCGCGACTTTCAGGCCAAGACCAACCATCTGGTGCAGGAGCAGGTAGGCAGTTATGGCGTGGGCGGTCTGGGTGAAGTTGTCGCGATCAATGGCAATACGATTGAGCTGATCAAAAACAAGAGCGGCGGGGACGGCACCAAGGTCATCAACCTCATAAAAAGCATTGAGAAGCTGGCTGAGGAAAGCAGCGACGACCCGTACCTCATCGCCATGGCCGAGCGGGCCAGGAAAGTGCAAGAGAGCTTCGAGCACCGCCAAACCAGCACCGCCGAGGCCCTGGCCGAACTGTTACGTGCAGTGGAAGGCAACGAAACGAGGAAGAAGGAGCAGGCGGAGAAGTCTTTCGATGGGTTGACCTATTTTGTCTATCGCAGCCTGCTCGACGCGAAGATCCAGAACGCAGAGGCCGTCAGCCGGAAGATTCGCCAGGCCTTCGCCGAGTTCCCCAACTGGAAGCGCAGCGACAACGCGCTGCGCGAACTCCGGAAGAAAGTGACCTTCGCCATATTCTCGGAAACCGACGACCTGGACCAGGTGACATCCATTGTGGATGCGTTGTTTACGCTGCTGGACACGGCGAATCGGATTTAGCGCAATGGAGGCGATCGATCACAAAGGCGATTTCAAACAGCGCGTCCGTCATTGGGCCGACAAGCTGGACGTAAAGGTCGTCTGGTTGGGTGTCCGTCCGATGCGCAACAAATGGGCATCCTGTTCTACCGCCGGCCATTTGAATTTCAGCGACGAACTACCCGGCCTGAAACCCGAGCTATGGGACTACGTAATCGTCCACGAGCTGCTTCACTTCTTTGTGCCCAACCATGGAAAACTCTGGAAAAGCCTGATGCGCGCCCACCTGGGGGCCTATGAGGCGCACGAAGACGAGTTAAAGCGGATTGCGCAAAACAGTTAGGTGGAAAGGACGGGGAACCGTTTGCGATATGGCAGGCACCCCCACCTTATGTTCGAAGAAGGTCTGACGGGCGCCTCTTTGGCATCAACCATTTGCCCCAGAATAGGAGCACTCCCAAATGTTCTCCCACGCCTACATAGGCGCCTCCGACTTCACCCGCGCTCACACCTTCTACGCCCCGCTCATGTCCGAGCTCGGCCTAAGGGAACGCTTCTACGTCCCCGAACGTTCCTGGGCCGGCTGGCAGCCCGGCAATGTCCGTGACACCGAAGGCAACAAGGTCTGCGTGGTCTGCCACGACCCCATGTGAGTTGCCGTTGTTGACACCCGCCCGCGCCTTTGAAACACTGCCCCCACAACAACAAAAAACACGCGGTACAGCAGGCCCACCAGAGGAGAGTCCCATGCTTAACCGGCATTTCTACGCTCGCGCGCTCGTCGCAGGTCTCGCGGCCTTCGGCGTTTCCGCCACCCAGGCCCAGCAAAAAGAAATCAAGATCGGCGTCATCTACGACTACACCGGCGCCTTCGCCGCCGGCGGGTCGGCGGCGGCCGGCATCGGCACCAAGGCCGCGATCGACATGATCAACGAGCGCGGCGGCATCGAGGGCTATCGCATCAAGGCCACGTACGCCGATGCACAGTCGAAGGCTGAAGTCGCGATCAACGAGATGACTCGCCTGCTGGATCAAGAGAAGGTCGACATCGTGATGGGCGTGTTCTCCTCCGCGCATTGCGTGCCGATGGCGCAGCAGATGGACTCGCGCAAGAAGTTCTTCTGGGCCAACGTGTGCGTGGCCTCGGCCGTGCTCAAGGACAAGAAGCTGCAGTACGTCTTTCGCGCCCAGGTGCATTCGGACCAGTTCGGCGAGGCGTCCTGCACCTTCCTGCACGAGCAGGCGAAAGCCAAGCTCGGCAAGGATCCCAAGGACCTCAAGGTCGCGATCATTTACGAGGACGGTCCCTACGGCGCTGGCGTCGCCTCCGGCAACGAGTCGAAGTGCAAGTCGCTCGGGCTGCAGACGGTGCTCAAGGAAGGCTACGCCGCGACTTCGCCGGACCTTTCCAGCCTCATCACCAAGCTGCGCCGCGCCGCGCCGGACGTGATCCTGCACACCGGCTACAACCCGGACATCACGCTCTTCTGGCGCCAGGCCAAGGAGCAGGGCCTGAAGTGGTCGGCGCTGATCGGCCATGGCGCGGGCTACGGCCAGTACGACAAGCTGCGCGAGGCCTTCGGCAAGGATGCGGAGTTCATCTACAACGTCGACCCGGTGGCCGCGCAATTGCTCGATACCAAGTCGCTCAAGCCGGGCCTGGGCGACATCACCAAGGAAATGATCAAGCGCTACACCGCCGAGATCAAGGACCGCAAGGTCGACGAGATCCCGCCGCACGTTTCGATGGGCTTCAACCAGTCGTGGATCCTGTTCACCGACGTGCTGCCGCGCGCGATCAAGAAGTACGGCGGCATCGATTCCGAATCGCTCAGGAAAGCGGCGCTCGAGACCGACATCCCCGCGGGCGGCACGATCCAGGGCTACGGCGTGAAGTTCTTCCAGCCCGGCACGCCGATGTCCGGCCAGAACGAGCGCTCTTCACCCGTCGTCATGCAGTACATCGGCGGCGACACCAAGATCGTCTGGCCGGCCGCGATCAAGACGGCCGACCCTGTGCTGCCGCTCCCCAAAGGCCACACCTACGCGCGCTGAGGCGAGCGGGCGAACCCCGGGTGCTTAGTGTTCGTGGCCTGACCAAGGCGTTTGGCGGCTTCACCGCGGTCAACCGCATTTCGTTCGAGCTGGCCGAGGGCGAGATCCTCGGCCTGATCGGGCCGAACGGCTCGGGCAAGAGCACCACCTTCAACCTCATCGCGGGCGCGCTCGAGCCTACCGCGGGCTCGATCGAGTTCCTCGGCCGCGAGGTTGCGGGCACGCACGCGAGCAAGGTCGCGCACCTGGGCATCGGGCGCACCTACCAGATCCCGCGGCCTTTCCGGAAGCTCTCGCTCATGGAAAACGTCGCGCTCGCCGCGTACTACGGCCAGGCCGAGCGCCCGTCGCGCGAGAAGGCGTGGGCGCAGGCGAGAGAGGCGCTCACGCTGGTGAACCTGCCCTCCGAAGAGAGTGCGCGCGTCGATGGCCTTGGCGCCGCCGGATTGAAAAAGCTCGAGCTCGCGCGCGCGCTTGCGACGCAGCCCAAGCTGCTGCTGGCCGACGAAAGCCTCGGCGGCCTCGACGAATCCGAGATGGGCCAGGCGGCCGACATGCTCGCCATGATCCGCGACAAGCGCGGCGTGACCATCATCTGGGTCGAGCACATCATGGGCGTGCTCATGCGCGTGGTGGACCGTTGCGTGGTGCTCGACCACGGCGAGGTGATCGCAGAGGGCAAGCCCGAATCGGTCGCGCACGATCCCAAGGTGATCGAGGTGTACCTCGGCACCGACGCGCAGGAAGTGCAGCAGGCCGTGGCTGCGCGCGCGGCATGAGCGCGGCAATGTTGAAGGTCGAAAACGTAAGCGCCGGCTACGCTGGATTCCAGGCGCTCTTCGGCGTGAGCCTCGAGGTGAAGGCCGGCGAATCGGTTGCCGTGATCGGCCCCAACGGCGCGGGCAAGACGACGCTTTTGCGCGCGATCTCAAAGCTCATCGGCGTGACCGGCGGCGACATCGCGATGGAAGGCCGCTCGCTCAAGGCCGTGCCCGCGCACGAGGTGATCGGCTACGGTATCGCACAGGTGCCGGAGAACCGCCGCCTGTTCCCGCGCCTCACGGTGGCCGAAAACCTCAAGATGGGCGGGTTCCTTCCTTCGGCGCGCGCCAGGCACGACGAGCGGCTGGCCTTCGTGTATTCGCTTTTCCCGCGCATGAAGGAGCGCAGCGGCCAGCTCGCCGGGACGCTTTCGGGCGGCGAGCAGCAGATGTGCGCGATCGGCCGCGCGCTGATGTCCGGCCCCAAGCTGCTGTTGTTGGATGAGCCTTCCGCCGGGCTCGCGCCGGTGGTCGTGCAGTCGATCTTCGAAATGCTGAAGCGCATCTGCTCGGAGGGCTACACGGTGCTGATCGTCGAGCAGAACATCCGCCAGGTGCTCAAGGTCGTCGATCGCGCCTACCTGCTCGAGACCGGGCGCATCAAGCAGAGCGGGGCGGCCGCGGACCTGCTCGCCTCGGACGAAATCCGCAAGGCCTACCTGGGGATCTAATGGGCGATATTTTCGATATTTTCCTGCTCGAATCGGTGCTCAATGGGCTCCTGCTCGGCGGCCTGCTTGCGCTGTTGTCGCTCGGCCTCAACCTCATCTTCGGCGTGATCGACGTGGTCTGGATCTGCTATGCCGAGCTCATCATGGTCGGCATGTACGCGGTGTACTACTTTCACGTGTCGTTCGGCTGGCCGCTGATCTTCGCGATGCTCGCGGGCATCCTGATCGTCGCGGCCGCCGGCGCCGCGCTGCACTACTTCGTGATCCGGCCCGTGCTCACCGCCGAGCCGATCAACCAGCTGCTGGTGACCGGCGGCGTGCTCTTTTTCCTGCAGGCCGCGGCCACCCTGGTCTTCGGCATCGAGTTCAAGAACCTCGGCGTGACGTTCTCGCCGATCGTGATCGGCGAGATCTCCTTCTCGATGCCGCGGCTGATCGCTTTCGGCGCGGCGCTCGGCGGCATGCTCGGCATGTACCTCTTCCTCACGCGCACCTACATCGGCACCGCGATCCGCGCGATCAGCCAGGACCGCGCGATCATGCCGCTCATGGGCGTGAACCCGAACCGCATCTTCCTCGTCACCTCCGCGCTGGGCGGCGCGCTGGCGGGGCTCGGGGCGTGCCTCCTCGTCCTGCAATACGACATCCACCCAGCCATCGGCCTTTCGTTCGGGCCGATCACTTTCCTCATCTGCGTGCTGGGGGGCCTGGGCAACATGGTCGGCGGGTTCGCCGCCGCGTTCATCTTCGCGCAGTTCATCTCGGTGGGCGGGTTCTTCTTCGCCATCGAATGGGGCTACGTGATCGCGTTCCTGTTCTTCATCGGCATGATGTTCTGGCGCCCGCAGGGCATCTTCGGGGCCAAGTGAGATGAGCGTCGGGAGCCGCGGTTACCTGCCCTGGATCGGCCTCGCGGTCCTCGCCGCCGCGCCGCTGACCGGCATCGGCAACTACCCGCTGCATCTGCTCATCATGGTGCTGCTGTGGGGCTACGTGTACACGAGCTGGTCGATCATGGGGCGCCTGGGCATGGTGAGCTTCGGCCACGGCGCTTTCCTCGGCATCGGCGCGTACGTGGTGGTGATGGGGTGGAACAGCTACGGCCTGTCGCCCTGGTTCGGCCTGCCGGTGGCGCTGGCGCTTACGGCCATCGTGGCTTTCCTCATCGGTTACCCGTGCTTTCGCTACAAGATCGTCGGCCACTATTTCGCGCTGGTGACGCTAGCGCTCTCGGAGGTCACGCGCCTCATCATCGTCGCGTTGCGCGACCAGACCGGCGGGTCCCTGGGCGCAACGCCGAACACGGCGCTGGCCGAGACCTCGTGGTCGATCGGGGCACTGCAGTTCTCGAACAAGCTCGTGTGGTTCTACGTCGTGCTCGTGTTCTGGCTCATCGGCCTTTGGGTGTGGAAGAAGGTCGACCAGAGCATGGCGCGCCTCGCGCTCGAGGCGATCAGCCAGGAGGAAGACGCCTCGGCCTCGATCGGCATCGACGTCACCCGCCTTAAATTGGGCGTGACGATGCTCTCCGCCCTCATGACCTGCGTCGGCGGCGCGCTCTACGCGCAGTACCAGCTCTACGTGAACCCGGAGACGGTCTCCGGCATCGGGATCAGCCTGCAGATGGTGTTCGGCGTGATTGCGGGCGGCATGTACGTGAGGCTCGGTCCGACCGTGGGGGCGGCGTTCACGCTGTTGCTCGCGGAAGGATTGCGCCTGGGCTTCGGCAATAAATTCCACGCCCTCGATACGACGGTCTACGGCCTGATGCTCGTGCTCTTCATCATCTACATGCCCAAGGGGATCCTCGGGGCGGCGATGGAAGGGATGGCGAAGAAATCCCCCAAACCCGCGCCGGCATGAGCCTTCACGGATGAACCTGTTAGGGGGGCTCACGGTGCTCGACTTCACGCGGGTGCTGGCCGGGCCGTATTGCACGCGGCTCCTCGCCGACCTCGGCGCGCGCGTGATCAAGGTGGAAAGGCCCGTGGAAGGCGACGACACGCGCGCCTTCTACCTCCAGCTCGAAGAAGGGCGCACCGACCAGAGCAGCTATTTCGTGCGCTTCAACGCGGGCAAGGAGAGCATCGCGATCGACCTGGCGCATCCCGACGCCCGCGCCGTGGTGTTCGACCTCGCGCGCAAGGCCGATGTGCTGATCGAGAACTTCGTGCCCGGGGTGATGGCGCGCCACGGCATCGACTACGCTGCGGTTGCGGCCGCCAATAAGGCGATCGTCTATTGCTCCATCTCGGGCTACGGCCAGACCGGACCGCTGCGCGATCGTCCCGCCTTTGCCCACCTCATCAACGCTGCCTCGGGTGCGATGGACCTCGACCGGCAGGGGGATCCCGAGGCGCGTGTCGCCTACCTGCAATCGGCCGACGCGCTCGCAGGCGTGCACGCATTCGGCCTCGTGCTCGCGGCCATCCACCGTCGCGACCGCACGGGGCAGGGCGCCTACCTCGACGTTTCGATGCTGCAGGCGCTCTGGGGCGCGGAGGACATCGGCATCGCGGCGGGCCTCAACGGCGGCGCCGTCACCAAGGGGCCTCGCCCCGGCATGATCATCCACTCGATCAAGGGCAATCCGCTCGCGGTGCAGTTCATCGGAGGCGGCCCCACCTGGGACCGATTGCTCAAGGTCATGGGCAGGGACGGCCCAGCGGGCGACGCCCTGTTTTCAACGCCGCAGGGCAGGCGCGACCACTGGCCGGAGCTGCGCCGCGTGATCTGCGACTGGCTCGACGGCTTCGAGTCCGTGGAGGCCGCCTCCAAGGCGCTGTCCGCCGCGCGGGTGCCCTGCGCGCCGGTGCGCACGATCGAGGACGTCATGGCCGATCCGCACATGGAGGAGCGACAGGCCTTCACGACGATCCCGCATCGCGGCCGCGGCGAGGCGCGCGTCACCTCTTCGCCGTTCCACATCGACGGGGAGCCGGTGCATGCCCGCGGGCCGGCGCCTTATCGCGCGGGAGAGGACACGCGCGAGGTGCTGTCGAAAACCCTGGGATATGCCGGCGAGCGAATCGAGGCGCTGCTGCGTTCGGGTGCCGTCGCGGTGCCCTGAGGAAAACATCCGTGGCAGCATTTCGCCTGCTCAGTCAAGTGCAGCGCGGGCCTCACCCGAAAATTGGCAGTATTCCCCTTACTTCATCAGCCTCGGCAGGACGAGTGAGATGGACGGGAATGCGACCAGGATTGCGAGCAGGAGGATGTTCATGGCCACGAAGGGCGTGACGCCGCGGAAGACGGTGCGGGTGGCCACCTGCGGAAGCAGCGTGGAAAGCACGAAGAGGTTCATGCCCACCGGTGGGCTGATGAGCCCGATCTGCACCACCACCACGATCAGGACCCCGAACCAGATGGGGTCGAACCCGAGCTGCACGATGATGGGAAAGAAGACCGGCAGCGTCAGCAGGATCATGGAGAGCTCCTCCATGGCCGTGCCGAGGATCACGTAGATCACCATGATCGCGGAGACCACCGCGATGGGGTGCAGCTCGAAGCGCGACACGAACTTGGTCAGGTCGCCCGGCATGCTGGTGATGTTGACGAACTCGGCGAACATCAGCGCGCCTATGAGGATCATGAAGAGCATCGAGGTCGTGCGCGCGCTTTCCACCAGCGAGGCGTAGAGCGATTTCCAGGTGAGGACCCTGCGCGCGAACGCGAAGACCATGGCCCCGACCGCGCCCATGGCCGCGCCTTCGGTGGCGGTGAAGACGCCGAAGTAGATCCCGCCCATGACCAGCGCGAACAGGGCCACCACGGCCCAAACGCCCTTGAAGGCGGCCCAGCGTTCGGCCCAGCTGGAACGCTCGCCGCGCGGGCCGGCTTTCGGGTCGCGCCACGTGGAATAGGCGACCGCGAGGCAGAGCAGGAAAGTCGCGAGGATGCCCGGCAGGATGCCGGCGGCGAAGAGCTTGCCGATGTTGGTCTGGGTGATGATCCCGTAGATCACCAGGATGGTCGATGGCGGGATCAGGATGCCGAGCGTGCCGCCGGCGGCGATCGCGCCGGTGGAGAGTGCATCGGAGTAGCCGAGCTTCTTCATCGACGGGTAGGCGACCTTCGCCATGGTGGCGGCGGTCGCGATCGAGGAGCCGCAGATCGCGCCGAACCCCGCGCAAGCCACTACCGTGGCCATCGCGAGGCCGCCCTTCAGGTGGCCGATGAACGAGTAGGCCGCGCGGAACAGCTCCTGCGACATGCCCGCGCGCGTGACGAAGCTGCCCATGAGGATGAACAGGGGCACCACCGAAAGCGTGTAGTTGCGGCCGGTTTCGTAGACCTTGGTCTGCGCATTCGCGAATGCCACGGCCCAGTTCCAGTCGCGCATGTAGGCGTAGCCGATGAGGCCGACGATGCCCATTGCCAGCGCCATCGGGATGCGCAGGAACGCGAGCACCATCATGGCAGCGAGGCCGACCAGGGCTTCCGTCATGTGGCTTCCGTCATGTGGCTTCCGTCATTTTGCTTCGGTCACCGGCAATCCGTCATCAGGTGGTCGGCGCGCCGGGGCTCGAGGCGGGTTCCGCGGGAGTGAAGAGCTTCCATGCGTGGATAAGGCCCGAGAGCGCGATCATCGCCGCCATGAAATACACGAACGGTCCGACGGCGATGCGCAGCACGTCGGTCGTGTCCCCATAGCCCGCGATCTTGCCCGCCTTGATCCAGATCAGCCACGAGAGCCCGAGCAGCGCCACCGCGACCACCAAGTGCGCGATCGAAACCAGGATCCGCTTGCCCTTCGGCCCGATCAGGTGGTCGATGAAATCCATGGTCACGTGCTCGTCCGCATGCGAAACCAGAGGCAGGCCCGCGAAGATGAGCACCAGCAGCATGAGCTCGGTGATCTCGAATCCGCCGCGCATCGGGCTGTTGAAGCCGTAGCGCCCGATCACGTCGACGAACGTGATCATCATCATGCAGAACAGGATCACCGCGGCGGCAAAACCGAGCGCCGCGTCGAAGAAGCGCTCCCAGGCGCTTACCGGCGGGCTCCCCTGGACGGTCAACTGGAGCGTTCCGGCGCTGCTACCTGCCCGCCGCGACGCGCTTGAGTTCCTCGTGGAATTCGGCATAGACTTTCGCGCCGTCGATGCCCTTGGCGCTCGCCTTGGTGATCCAGTCCTGGATGATCGGGGCCGATTTTGCGGCGACTTCCCTGGTCATCGCGGGGCTTGCATCGACCACCTTGCCGCCGGCCTTCCTGAGCGACGCCAGGCCGACCAGGTCGGCCGCATCCCATGACTTGCCGTTGAAGCGCGCAAGATGCTCGCCGGACACCGACATGATCCCGTCCTGGTCGGCCTTCGAGAGCTTGTTCCACTTGTCCTCGTTCATGAAGAAGCCGAAGGACGAGCTGTACATGCCGCCCGGGAATACCGTGGCCTGGCCGATCACCGTTTCGAGCTTGAACGAAGCGATCGATTCAAGCGGAAAGAACACCCCATCGGCGACGCCTGAATTGAGCAGCTCGTAGGATTCGGGCGCGGGCTTCACGAAGGCGGACGCCCCGAGCGCCTTGGCGACCGCCTCCGCTACGCCGCCCCCGGTGCGGATCTTGAGGCCCTTGAATTCGTCGAGATTGGCGATCGTCTTCTTGGTGAACATCTGCCCCGGGCCGTGCGTGAACACAGCCAGCAGCTTGACCCCTTTGTACTCGCCGATCTGGTGCAGATGCTTCCAGTGGATGCGCGAGTAGGCGACCGAGTTCACCTCGGAAGAGTTGCCGGCGCCGGGAAGCTCCGCGAGCAGCGGCAGGATGTGCCGGGCCGGGGTGTAGCTCGCCGTGACGAAGGAGACGTCGACCAGGCCGTCCCTGACCGCATCGAAAGTTCCCGCTGGGGCGGCGGGAGCCTTGGGCAGCATCTGGAACTTGACGCGGCCCTGGGTCGCTTTCTCGGCCTGGTCGGCCCAGCCGCGCAGGACGTTAGCCGTCAGGTGATGCGAGGGCGGGACCCACGAGGACATCGTGAGGGTGGTTTGAGCTGATGCCAGCGGCGCAGCCGACAGGCCGAACGCGGCCAGTGTTGCCAGGGCGATTTTGTTCATGGCTTTCATGTCTCCTCCGTGTTCTGCAAAGGTCTGTAGTCGACCCGAGGCGCGAGTGTATCAGCGTTGGCCGCCTGTCCAACCGCTTCGGTTTTTGGTGTCAGGACCCGGAAGTGCCGCCGAATCGCAGCCGCAATTCGGATTTCAGCGCCTTTCCGAGGGCGCTCTTTGGCAGCGCGTCGACGAATGCCATGCGGCGCGGAATCTTGTAGCCGCCGATGAGCTTGCGGCAATGCGCAGCGACCTCTTCGGCATCGAGGCTGGCGCCGGGCTTGGGCACCACCACTGCGAAAACCGCTTCCCCGTACAGGTCGTCGGGCACGCCGATGACCGCCGCCTCGGCGATGAGCGGATGCTGGAACAGCACCGCCTCGACCTCGGAGGAGTACACGTTCTCCCCGCCGGTCACGATGATGTCCTTCTTGCGATCGAGCAGGTACAGGAACCCTTCGGCATCGACGCGCCCGACATCGCCGGTGTGGAACCAGCCGTTGCGGAAAGTCGCCGCGTTGACTTCGGCCAGGCCGTGGTAGCCCGGCGTGATGTTCGGTCCGCGCACGACGACTTCGCCCGAGGCGCCGGATGCGACTTCGATGCCGGTTTCATCGACGATGCGCAGGTCGACTCCGGGGAGGGTCTTGCCCGCCGCTGTCAGGCGTTCCAGGTTTCCCGCATCGATCGCGTCGCGGTGGTGGCGATGCTCGAGGAAAGTCAGGATCGGCGCGGTCTCGGTCAGGCCGTAGCCCTGTGTCACCGCCGCGCGCGGCAGGGCTTCGAGCGTGCGCCTGATCCACGCCTCCGCCATCGGCGCGCTGCCATACACCTGGATGCGGAGCGACGAGAGGTCATGTTTTGCGAACTCGGGACTCTGCAGCACCATGATCAACATCGTCGGCGCGAGCATTGTGAAAGTGGTTCGCGTCCGTTCGATGGCGGCGAGCCACGCCGCCGGGTCGAAGCCGGGCAGGTACGCGTGCGCGCCGCCGGTAAGCGTCAACGCGGTGGCGAGCAGGTCGGCCGAATGGAACATCGGCGCCACGTGAAGGTAAACGTCGTCGTTGCGAATGCCAAGAGTGGTTGCAACCTGCAGCCCATTCGAGACGATATTGCGATGGGTGAGTCGCACGCCCTTGCCGCGGCCGGTGGTGCCGCCGGTATAGAGCAGGATCGCGTCCTCGTCTTCGGCCGCGTCGCGTGAATCCGCCGGCCCGGACGACCCGATCAGCTCGTCGTGGCACGGCAGGCGGGAAGGATGGTCTTTCGATTCCTCGACCGAACCGAGCATGAATACGCCCGCCTTCCACGGCTCGAATTCGGGTTTTCCAAGCATTCCCGCCAGCGCCGGGTCGACAGCGAGGAGCCTGCAGCCGGCATCTTTCAGTACGAACGCGATTTCCGGCGCGGCCAGCCGGACGTTGATCGGCACCGGAACGATGCCTGACCAGTAGCCCGCGTGCAGCAGCTCGCATTGCCTGTGGGTATTGCGGCTAAGGATCCCGAAGCGCTGGCCGGGCTCGAGGCCCTGCGCACGCAATCCCGCCGCGAGGCGCGCAACGCGATCGACATGCTCGGCCCAGCTCTGGTTGACGCCCGGCGCCGCCTCGATGATGGCCGGCCGGTTCGGGTGCGTACGGCGCGCGCGGTCGAGCGCCGAGGACATCGTCAGCATTGATCCCCCTGAGTGCTGGCGTCAGCCGGCTTTGTCTTTCTGGCGCTTGATGTACTTCTTGGTCACCGAGGCCACGCCGCCGACCGCGAAGTCGCGGCAGGCCTTGTCCTTGAACTCGAGCGCGCGCTCCCACTCGTCCACGGGGTAGTACTCGCGCTCCGCGACGCAGCGGATCTCGCGCACCGCTTTCTCCTCGATGCCGAGCTTCTCGGCGATCTGGCGGTCGGAAAACCCGGGCTTGCGCCGCTCGGGCGGCAGGTGCTCGGGATAGTTGATCTGGATCGCCTGCGATAGCTCGAGCACGCGGTCCTTGTACTGCTTGTAGAGCTCCGGATCGACAAAGTAGAAACCCATCCCAGCCTCCCTCAACGCAGCTCGCGGTGTTTGCTGCCGACCGGGCAGACGCGCATGCACTCGAAACACTGGCCCTGGCTGACGTTGGAATAGGACATCGACCAGAGCGTGCGGGTGAACGCCGTGCCCCACAGGATCATCTTGCGTTTCTCCTTGTCGGGCTCGTCGAACACCGCGCCCAGCGCTTTCTGGAAGCCGGGGATGAAATGCGTCTGGACCCTCGTCGTGCAGCGGGCCACGTCGTAGCGCCGCTCGCCGATGCGCTCGTCGACCAGTGTGCCGCCGAGACAGCCGCCGTCATCGATCGGGCAGGTCGCCATGCACGGCGTGGTGGCGTGTTCGTTCCACATCGACACGCACTCGGGCGCGGGGCAGGCGGGTTTGTCGAGCGGCCCGTCGAACGGCAGCGGCAGCGTGGTCAGCGTCGCGGCGTAGTACATGAAGCCGTGCTCCGGATGCAGCACGGGGCCGGCAAGGCTGGGCGAACCGCAGCCGGCCAGCTCGGCGGCCAGCGCGACGTTGAGAAAGGGCTTGCGTGCGCGGTCCACGCCGGGAGGAATCGTCACCGCGTAATAGCCGAAGCGCCGCTCGATGTGCTGCGCGATGCGGTTGCCGATGGCGGTGACCCGGTCCGAGGTGGACGTGGTTTCCATATGCCGGTAGGTCGGGCTGCGCCAGTCGCCTGCGCGCGGCTGCGCGCCGCCCACCACGATCACGGTTTTCACCCCGGGCAGCAGGTCTTCCGGGCGCTGGCCCTCCTGGGCCGCGGTGAACGCGGCGGCATCGGCCACCCCGAGCACGAGCGCGCCGGACTTGAGGGCGAGGTCGTTGAGCTCGGTCTTATAGGCCTGCATCTGGTCCAGGTCCTGGGCGGTCATTTGAGCTTCCTTTCGGCCCGCCCGATCGGGCAGACCCGCATGCACTCGAAGCACTGCGCGACGCTCTCCTTGTAAAAGGCGATCGACGAGCACGAGCGCGTGAAGAAATCCGAGTTGATCATCATGGTCCGCTTCTCGCCGTCGTCCTCGTTGGCGATCTGCTCCAAGGCCTTCTGGAAGCTGTTGATGCCGAAATTCATCGCGCGCGACACGCAGCGCTCGCGGTCGTAAAAAGTCGATTCGATGCGGCCCTTGTCGTCGATGGTGCCCGAGAGGCAGCCGCCCTCGTCCGCCGGGCACGCCGCCTGGCAGGGGGTTTTCCCGCCGTGCTTGTAAACCTGCACGCACATCGGCGCGGGGCACACGTCCTGCTCGAGCATCGGGTCGGGCGGCAGCTCGAGCGTGGTGAGGCAGGCCGAGTAGTACAAGAGGCCGTACTTCGGATTGAGGATGATGTTGGCGGCGAACGAGCGCGTTCCGAGGCCGCTCAGCACGGCCGCCAGCATCATCGAGAACGTCGGCTGGTGGCCGCCCACCGGCAGGCCCGGCGCCTGGAGCGCCTGCCAGCCGTATTTCTTTTCGATGTAGTCGGCCACGACGTGGATCACGCGGTCGTTGCTGAAATCGTAGCCGTTCATTTCGATCAGGCGATGGTCGGCCGATTGCCATGCGCCTGCGCTGGGACCGCGAACTCCGACCACCACCACGCTCTTCGCCCCGGGCAGGATGTCGTAGGGCCGGTAGCCCTCGGGTACGAACTCGTCCCAGCGGTGCACGTCCGCGATTCCGCACACATCCACGCCCGAAGCGAGCGCCGTCTTGCGGATGTCCTCGGCCCACTCCTGCGGCGTGCCCGGCGGGGGGTCCGGCAGGGTGTTCGAAGCACGGGCGACGGCGGCGGTGCTCATTTGGAACGGACGCTGCGCCAGAAATCGGCCGGCTTCATGCGCTTGCCGAAGCCCAGCTTCACGTCCAGCCACAACGCCAGTTTTTTCAGGGGCGAGGCCGCGAGGCGCTTCCAGAAACCAAAATAGGCGCGCGCCCACCAGGTTTTCAGGTCCTTGTTGTAGGGGCACACGCGCATGCAGATGCCGCACTCGGTGGCCTGGTTGACCCAGAACTTGAAGCATTTCTCCGCATCGACCTGCCACTTGCGGATGCCGATCACCGACGACTGGTTGGGGATCGCCTCGGTCGGCGCGCCCATCGCCAGGGCCTTGGGCGGGCACTCCTCGGCGCAGCGGCGGCAGGTCGTGTCGCAGAACTCGCGCACCCCGAAGGTGATCGGCTTGTCGTGCGCGAGAGGCAGGTCGGTGTGGATGCGGCCGATGCGCACGCGCGGCCCGTACTTCTCGGTGATCAGCAGGCCGTTGCGGCCGAATTCGCCGAGGCCCGCCTGCACGCCGTAGGGAATGGCGAGCGACGAATCGTTGACGCACGCCACCGCGCGGTAGCCCAGGTTGAGAATGTACGTGGCGATGCTTTGCACCAGTTCGCAGTCGCGCGAGTAGCCGTGGCCGACCGCGATGCCCGCGGTGGCGGAGGGATAGCACTTCACCGCCTCGTAGTGCATCGAGGTGATGATCACGATCACGTTGGGCAGGTCGGAGGGCACTTCGTAGGGCTTTTCCGAAAGTGTCTTGGTGGAAAAGCTGTTGGTGTAGTGCCAGCGCGCATCGTAGTGCGTGATGCCCACCCCGTCGGCGCCGAACAGGCGGCTGACCTGCTTGATCTCGTCGGCCATTGCCTCGGGCGATTCGGCCACGACTTTTTCAGGATTCGGCTCGGAGTAGGGGCGGATCGAATCGAGAAACCCGTCGACCCGTCCTTGGTCGAGGCTGCGCTGGATGGTGAGGTTCGCGCCCATCCAGCCGGCGTTGCGCAGCGCGAAGTCGCGCACGGTGTAGCCTGCGGACTGCCGCGCGCCGAGACCGGGCTTGAACATGCCCTTGAACCAGTTGATTACCTTGGTGGAGCGGATGCGCGAATCCCACTGGCCGCGCGTGTAGATATCGTTCGCCTGGTTGAAGCGCTCGAAGTTGTCGAGGATCTCGAAGCCGCTGGCCGCGTCCTTGGGGTGGCGCAGCTCGCCCTTGAGGCGCCAAGGCCCCTCGCTCTTCGGCTGGTTCTCCAGCGTCAGGCGCTCCGGCGCGGGTACGGCGCTCATCGAACTCTCCTGCGGTGGTTGTGGCTGGCGGGGCGTACGGCGGTTATTCTAACGAGCGTTCAATAAAATACAAGGCGACAGCGGCTGCGCCGCTCAACCGAACCGGCGGCGCCGCCCAGACCCATGGCATCGAATTCACCCCGCAAGGCCGTGCGAAAGGCCGGCCGGCCGGCCGGACAGACCGCGCGCAACGTCGGAAGGCGCGAGGAGCTCCTGCACGTCGCGGCAGCGGTGTTTGCCGAGCGCGGCTACCACGGCGCCAGCATGCGCGAGATCGGCGAGCGCTGGAACGTGCGCCAGGCGGCGATCTACTACTACTTCCCGTCCAAGGCGAAGATCCTGCAGGCGATCTGCGAATACGCGATCAACCAGTTCCTCGACCGGCTCGGCGCGATCCAGGTCTCAGGCCTGCCGGTCGCGGAGAAGGTCCGCCAGGGAGTGCGCGCCCACATTGAACCGCTCATCGAGCAGCGTTTTTATGTGCACGCTTTCCTTTACCAGCGTCGCGAGCTGCCCGACGAAGCGCGGCTGCCGCTGGACGCCAAGGCCCGCGCCTACGAGGCGTTGTGGGACGCGATCCTCGCCGAGGGCCAGGAAGACGGATCGATCCCGCGTACGCTCGACCGGCGCCTGGCGGTCCTTGCAATCCTCGGCATGTGCAACACCGTCGCCCGCTGGTCGCGCGCCGCCGCCGGGTATGGGCTCGACCAGGTCGCCGAAGCGTTCACCCACCTGCTGTCGATGGGGCTGTTCGGCGCGCAAGGGGCGGTAACGAAGCGCGCGCGTCCAGCGGCGAAGCGGACTGGAAAATCCGGAAGATCGGCCATGAAGGCACCCAAACCGAAGCGTAAATCCTGAACTTTAATATTCTAAAGTCCTTATCTGGAGCGGCTATCCTGTCAGTTTGTGTATCGGCACCGGTACAATCCGAGGCCCGGCCTCGCGGCGGGCCACGGCTTCGCGGAAGAAGCCCACGACGCTCGACAGGTCCGCAAGTGCCTGGCTCGCGGTGCGGATGGCGATCACCACCGGTGGCGAGACGAGCGGTTCGGACATCTTCAGGATCGCCAGTCGGTTCGAGTGGCGGTTTGCCTCGATGAGCGGAACCACCGTCACCAGGTCCGTCTCGGCGACGATCGGGATCCCGAAAACGTAGTGCTCGCAGATCACGGTCACCGATCGCTACGACCGAAGGAAGTTCCTGTGGGATGAGCGCCTGCTGCGCCACGCTGTACGCAAAAATGGGGGCCGAATCGGGGGAACTGGCCGTTCGCGAGGTCCAAGGAACCGCAGGGCATGGAAACGTATAATTCGCGGAATGGATCCAAAACCGCACGATTGGGCGCGATATGCCGTCGGTAAAGGATATTCCCGGGCCGTATCGAGTCTATTTCTTCAGCTTCGACTGCGACGAGCCGAAGCATGTCCATGTGCAACGCGAACGGATGACTTGCAAGTTCTGGCTCGAATCCGTGGCGCTTGCGGACAACGACGGTTTCTCGCCGCGAGAGTTGAACCGGATTCGTTCACTCATCCTGGAACATTTGCAGCGAATACTGGAGGCGTGGGATGAACACTGCGGCGAGTAGTGATCCTCGCATCGTGTCGGTCAGCATCGACGACGAATCGATCTCCGTGCGGCTTGCCGACGGCCGCGCAGTGAGCGTTCCGCTGGTATGGTCCTGGCGTCTATCGCAGGCAACGCCGGTCCAAAGGCAGCATTTCGAGATCATTGGATCGGGCCAGGGCGTGCATTGGCCCGACGTGGACGAAGACATCAGCGCGGCGGGGATGCTCCGCGGGACTCCCGCCCGCGCTCCCAGGCAGACCGCATAGGGACACGTGCTTCGCTGCTGAGCGGTCGCAACTCCCATTCCGTCGGCGCCGGCGTCATTGCCGAATGGGCCAACGGCCATCGTGGCTACGCCGGCCGGATGCATCGCGATCTGGCGACGCTTGCGGAGATCCTGCGCGACAATGGTTACGGGACTTATGCCGTCGGCAAATGGCACCTGACCGATACAGCCGACTATGGTCCCGACGGCCCGCACGACAACTGGCCCTTGGGACGCGGGTTCGCGCGCTGGTACGGCTTCCACGGCGCGCTCTCCGACCAATGGAATCCAGAGTTGTGGGAGGACAATAGTCCGATCGAGCACACTGCGGGGTCGGGTTACCACCTGAGCGAAGACCTGGTGCAGCGAGCGCTGCGCGACATTGGCGCGCATGTCGGAGGCGACAGCGGACGGCCGTTTTTCCAGTACCTCGCGTTCGGCGCATGTCACTGGCCGCATCACGTGCCAGCCGGGTACGACGAAACCCTCATCGTAGTGTTGTCAGACAATGGCGCGAGCGCCGAGGGCGGGCCGACCGGCGCGATCAGCATGCGCAAGCATCTTGTGTACGAGAAGGAGACGGCTGCGGCGATGGCTCCCCGCATCGACGCGATCGGCAGCGCCCATGCTTACAACCACTACCCGATGGGATGGGCACAGGTCAGCAACACCCCGCTCAAGTGGTACAAACAGGACACCCATGGCGGCGGTGTGCGCGCGCCGCTCGTCCTCCGCTGGGGTGGGCGGCTTGACGCTGGTTCGATTCGCCCCCAGTTCCACCATGTCGTCGATATCGTGCCGACGTTGCTGGGCGCCGCAGGCCTTGTCGCGCCGACCCAATTCCGCGGCCGCGCGCAGCCGCCGATGGACGGTATGGATATGGCGTACCTGCTCAGCCATCGCGGCCGGGATTTGGAGCCTGCCACGCGCCGGAGCGTCCAGCTATTCGAATGGCTGGGCGATCGAGGCCTTTTTCTGGACGGATGGAAAGCCGTTGCACGCCATAGCAAAGGGGTCGACTACGCTGACGATCGTTGGGAGCTGTATCACCTGGACAGCGACTTCAGCGAAACGCACGATCTCGCCGCAACCGAGCCTGGGCGTCTGGACATGATGGTGGCGCGCTGGTGGCATGAGGCGCAGGCAGCGGATGTGTTGCCGCTGGACGACCGTGACATGGAGCGTGCCGCGGCGAGACGCGCGCGACCGAATGGCGTCTCGCTCCGCTTTACGCAGGGCATGGCGCGCCTTGACCGATTGAGCGCTCCCGAGCTGATCGGCCGTGCGCATGAGATTCGTGCCCACATCGCGCCGTACAAGGCCGGTGAGGCGGGTGTCCTGCTTGCGTGGGGCAGCCGCTTCGGTGGGCTGGTGCTCCATATTCATCGCGGATATCTGGTGTACGAGTACGTGTACAGCGAAACGGAACGTCAAGTCCTGACCGCGTCGATTCCCATTGCGACCGGGTGCCGCGCGATGGGCGTGAGCGTCGTGCCCGACCCCTCGGGAGGCGCGACAGCGACGATGCGTGTCGATGGCGCGCATGCCGGCGCGATCCGGCTCGAGAGGATGTGGCCGACCTACGGTGTGACGGCGGGCATTACCTGCGGATACGACGGCGCCTGTCCGGTGAGCGACCGATACGGTGCGCCGTTCGCCTATTCCGGCCAAGGGCTGGTCGTCGATGTGGCAATCGAATAGCCGACACAAGGGGTCCCGTGAATTCATGGACATACGATGACACCGAACATGAAGGCCAGCGGATATCGCACGCCAGTCATCGGGAAGGCGCATTGCTCAGGGAATGGGGCGGGCTGGTGCAGCCATTGACCGGGAAATTCCCACACTAAGTGTTGGAATTTCCCGGTTTTTTGGTTGCGATGCCTGGGTGATTCCCCGCCCTTCGCTCCTTGATTCGGTTCGCGTCGCCTTGGCTCGCTCGCGCGCGAGCTGATCTCCGGCGCAGGCGAGTTGTACGACCTGCGGGAGGACCCGGGCGAAATGATGAACCTGTTCGATGACCCGGTGCATGCCGGGATTCGAGCGCAGCTCCATCAGCTCATGCTTCCAGTCGCCCTACGGGCTCCCTCCAACACGTCTTCCAGCGCAGGGGCTTCGCTTGCAGATTTCAGAACAGCTTTCATCGGATTTGCCATGATTGGGTTCCTACCTTTGCACTCTAAATGCTTGAAGGTAGGTGTCGCAGATCATATTGGCACGCAGGGCTGGATGCGGGAAATCCGCACGTCCAGTTCGATGAGGGCGTGGGGGAAACGGATCGTGGGTACGACTCGGCGAGATCGACACCGCGAAAGCGGGTCATCGCAGTAGGCGCCGCCAAACCCGAGCGATACCGCGCCTCCACGCCGCCTCTACATCCTTTCCTTTATCCTTTCTGAAGCTCCGGGCAAGAGGTGGAGTTAAGTCGGGGGATGCAGCAGAATCCTGAGCAGGCTTGGATCTGACGGTGTGATGTCGGGATGTCGCAAAACGGGTGCCGCGCTCAGGGCGTGCGGCAGGTAATCGAGATGCCTTCACCGCTGCCACCATCGTCAAAGCGGGTCGTGAAGCGTGGATTGGCTTTAGCGCGTTCCAAAAACTGGGTCACCGCACGCCCATCGGGCCGAAGCACGTTGTGCGCGGTGTAGCAGCCGCCCGGCGCGATTTTGGCTTCCAGGTCGAGCCAGTAGTTGAGGTACCAGTCCTTGTCGGCATCCTGAAACACGAAATCCCATGGTCCAGGCAGTTGCTTGACCAGATCGTGCGCATTGGCGAGGCGCGCGTCGACATATTTTTCGACCCCCGCTTCGCGGATATTGCGCAACGCCTGCTGATGGCGGCGCTGGTCGATTTCAATCGTCGTGACTCTGCCGCCGGTCTTGGCCGCCGCCCACGCCAGCCACACGGTGGAGTGTCCGGTCGAGGTGCCGATTTCGAGAATGTTCTTGAAGCCGCCCTTGACGATCAGGTCGTGCAGGATCTGCCCGTCCTCATACGGCACGTTCCAGTAGTTAATGCCCGAAGTCCAGTTGTTGCGGTTCTTGTCGAGGAAGGTTTTGGCTTGGACGCCAGTGTCGATGGTCTGCGCTGGCGTGGTTGCAGGCAGGGCGAGTGTCGCGGTCATGGCCATGCTGAGGAGAGTATTTTTCAGTTTCATGATGGGAGCGGATGTGATTGGATGGATTGCCGGCTATTTGAACTGGATCGCAATCAGTTCCATTGCTTGCCCAGCGGGCGCCGTCAGCGCGCGCGCCGGGCCTGATGCGAGCCAGTGCAGGGAACCTGGCAGCAGCGCCAGCGCGGTGTCGCCAGCAGTCGCAGCGCCGCTGGAAAGACTGACCAACAGAGTCCGCTGCGGCAATGCCGGCAGTTCAATCCGCGCGCCGGCCGCCGCCTTGATGCGCCCGACCTCGACGCGCTCGTTGTTGGCGATGCGCTCGCTGTAGCCGAGGGCTGCCGTCGCCTTTGGCGTTGCGGGTGCTGTGCCAAGCAATTCCAGCGCGATGATGTGGGTCGCCACCTTGTCGATGTTCTTGATCTGGTGCGCATACTGTTTTCCGTTGAGCGCCGAGTAGTAGGTCAGCCCCGGCTCGGACGCCGCGTGGGTCGATGCCCACCAGCCGCCCGGCTTGGTCTCGCTGATGCGCGCGCCTTGCACGGTGACGTGCACACCGTCGTGCATATGGTTGTGCATCAACGATTCGTCGCCGGCCAGGATGCGGATTTCGAGCACGCGCACCTGCGCATCTTCATGCACCGTACGGTGGCGTGGCTCCTGTTCAACCGGAATGATGGCAGGCGCTTGTGCGGCGGCATTGACCGCGGCAATTGCCGTGGCTGCCGTGACAAGCGCCAGTGCGAGGAGGCTGCGAGCGGCGCGGGTGGGTGTGTTGAACATGGAGGTCGATCCGTTCAAGCTTCCAGCGCCTGAATGACCAGCTCTGAGGTGCGCGCGCCGGAGGAGACCTGTTGGCCGCCGATCAGCAAGCCATCGCGCACGGCAAACGGACCAAACACGATGCGTTCCGCGGCGGGTACGGGGCTTGGCGCAACAGAAGGTGCGGCGGCTGCGGGCGCGGTGGTTGTTTGCGCGATCGCCGAGGCAGCGGCTAGAACGCTGCCGACAGCGGCAAATTGGGTTGAGGTGGCGAGAAAATGGCGGCGGTTCACGGCGGTTCTCCTTGAGATTGAGTGTCGGGTCGATGTGAAGTGTTGAAGAGTCAGGGGGCAGTGGAGGCGATTGTGGGCTTGTCCTACAATGCGCGAAAGGCATTCAAGTGGATATCCAACATGCACGAAGTGGATATGAATAAGCGCCTGCCAACCGTTGCCGCCTCGTCCGATGCTGCCTCGCCCGCCGCCGCTGCGCCCGCCGCCGACTTCAACCTTTTGCCGGTTCTGCGTGCCCTGCTCGACACCGCCAGCGTCACCCGCACGGGTGAACTGCTCGGCCTGTCGCAACCGGCCGCCAGCCGCGCGGTGGCGCGCCTGCGCAAGCACTTGGGAGATGCGCTGCTGGTGCGTACCAGCAAGGGTTACCGGCTGACGCCGTTTGCCGAGTCGTTGGGCGCGCGCGTGGATGCCGCACTTTCTGCCGCAGGGCAGGTGTTCATGCCGGCCGTGTTCGACCCGGCGCGCGCAGTGCGCGAGTTCCGCATCGCGTCCACCGACTATGGTGCGCTGGCGGTGGTGGTGGCGCTGGCGCCCGCGCTCGCGGCGGCTGCGCCCTACACCACGCTCACCATCGACCCGTGGAACGAGAACACGTTGACCGGACTGGAGCGCGGCGATCTCGACCTCGCACTGTATGCCGACGATGCGCTACCGCCGGATTTTCATGCGCGTGATTTGTTTCGGGAAAGTTATGCGCTGATCGTGCGGTGCGGCCATCCGCTGGCGCGCAGCCCGCTGCGCGGCACCGCGCTGATTGCGCGGGCAGCGGGCTATCCGCAAGTGGTGGCGCGCTATCCATCGGGCCGCACCTTTGGCTCTGACGATGTGCTCGCCAAGCTGGGCGCACCGGCCCATCACATCGCGCTGGCGCTGCCCTACTTTTTGACTGCACCGCTGATTGTGGCGGAATCCGACATGGTCATGGTGCTGCCGCGCCGCGTCGCCGAACGCTTCGCAGTGCTGGCGGGTGTGACCGTGCTGCCGCTCGGCGCGCGCGCCCCCGGTTTTGCCTATCGGATGGTGTGGCATGAGCGCATGCATCGCGACGCGGCGCATCAGTGGTTGCGGAACATGGTGCTGGCGGCGGGGCGACGTTGAGTGAGGGTTCTGGCGCTGCTGCTGCTCTTTGAGGTCCATTCAGACCTTCGGGGACCTGGCCAACTTCAACCCGCACGTGCACGTGCTTGCCGCCGATGGGGCGTTCCTTCCCGATGGAACATTTGTCCCCCTGCCGCCGGTGCCCGAGGAGCGTCTCCTCGAGGGGTTTCGGCGCGCGGTGCTGGAGTTTCTCGTGCGCCAGGAGGAAAGACAGGCCCCCCGTTTTGGCGGGTTTTCCGCGCACAACCAGGTCCGGGTCGCGGCGCGGAATGCCGATGGCAGAAAGACGCTCGCCGGCTACATGCTGTCCAACTGCGTGCATAGCTATTACGCGGTCTGCCGTGCACAATCAGCGTGGCAGGCGCGATGGCGCATAGGCCGGCTCCAACGCTCGCGTATCGTCGCGGTGGGCGGCATGATGCAGCTCTAGAAACAGGAAGCTTCGACAGGAGTCCGGCATGTCTGACTTGCCCAAGACCGTGCATATCAAGGAAGAAGGCCCGCGCGAAGGCTTCCAGATCGAGAAGGGCCCGATCCCGACCGCGCGCAAGATCGAGCTCATCGACGCATTGTCGAAGACCGGCGTGAAACACATGCAGATCGTCTCGTTCGTGAGCCCGAAGGCGGTGCCGGCGATGGTCGACGCGGAGGAGGTTGTCAAGGGCCTGACGCTGCAGCCGGGCGTCTCATACACGGGGCTGTGGTTCAACGATCAGGGGCTCGACCGCGCGATCGCCACCGGCCGGCTCGAGATCAAGGGGTCGATCTCGATGACGGCTTCGACAGAATTCCTCAGGAAGAACCTCAACCGCACGCCCGAGCAGCATCTCGCGGTGACGCGCGGCATGATCGGCACCTATAAGGAGCGCGGCATCGAGATCGAGCGCGCGACGGTCATGGCGGCTTTCGGCTGCAATTTCGAGGGCGACGTGCCGGTCTCGCGTGTCGTCGAATACGTGGACCGGTTGCTCGCGCTGGCTGCCGAGCAGGGCGTTCCCCTCAAGCGCATATCGCTCGCTGACACCATGGCCTGGGCGACGCCCTACGCGATCAAGCGCGTCGTCGGCGCGGTGCGCGAAAAGTATCCGGACCTCGAGCTGGAGCTACACCTGCACGACACGCGCGGCATGGGCATCGCCAACGCGTATGCCGGCATGGAGATGGGCGTGGCGCGCTTCGATGCCTCGGTTGCGGGACTGGGCGGGTGTCCGTTCGCCGGCCACGCGGGCGCCGCGGGCAACGTGTGCACCGAAGACCTCGTGTTCCTGTGCGACGAGGTCGGTATCGAGACCGGCATCGATCTTGCAAAGCTCGCCGCATGCGGGCGTCTGGCCGAGGACGTGGTCGGCCATCCGCTGCCCGGCTCGGTCATGAAAGGCGGCACGCTGCGGGCGCTGCGCGAAGAAATCAGCGCAGCGGCCTTGGCTTGAGATGGACTTCGATTACGTCATCGCGATCCGCAGTCGTGCGTGAGGGGCGTGCAGAGCCTGCGTGTCGTAGACTGTTCGGCAATGCCCACGCTGATTGGCGGCAATACCAACGCGCCGGCGATGATGATCGGCGAGAAGGCCGCCGACATGATCCGCGCGGAAAACTAACCGGGACCATTCATGGACCGACTGCAAAACCAGGGACAGACCACGTTTTCGAGTGACGATAAACGTGGTCTGTCCCTGATTTTCGAGCAGCAGAAAAGGGCGTGCATGGCCGCGCCGGAAGTGCCGTGGGTGCAGCGTGAGGATCGCCTCAAGCGCTTGGCGCGGATCGTGGAGACGAACGCAGCGAAGATCGCTGAGGCGATCAGCTCGGATTTCGGCCACCGCTCGGCGCACGAGACCGATCTCCTCGAAGTATTCCCAAGCCTCTCTGGCATCGCCCATTGCCTCTCGCACGGCGAAAAATGGATGCGCGGCGAGCGCCGCGCGACCGGCAAGTGGTTCCTGCCCGGCAGCTCGCGCGTCACCCCGCAGCCGCTCGGCGTGGCCGGCATCATCGTGCCCTGGAACTACCCGCTCTACCTCGCGGTCGGTCCGCTGGCGGCAGCGCTGACCGCCGGCAACCGCGCGATGCTCAAGCTCTCGGAGATCACTCCAGCGTTCGGCGCGCTGTTCGAGGAGCTCTGCGGCAAGGCGTTCCCCGTGGAGGAGATCGCCGTGGTCAATGGCGATGCGTCCGTGGGGGTGGAGTTCTCGAAGCTGCCGTTCGATCACCTGCTGTTCACCGGCTCGACCTCGGTGGGCAAGCACGTGATGCGCGCCGCGGCCGACAACCTCACGCCGGTCACCCTGGAACTCGGCGGCAAGTCGCCGGCCATCGTCGCGCCGGGCTATTCGATCAAGCGGGCGGCGCGCAGGATCCTGCTTGGCAAATGTCTCAATGCGGGCCAGACCTGCATCGCGCCCGACTATGTGCTCGTGCCGCTGGGAAGCGAAGACGCCTTCATTGCGGCGGCCCGCGCCTGCGTGAGGAAGATGTATCCCGACATCCTGAGGACACCGGACTATTCGAGCATCGTCTCGGAGCGCCACTACCAGAGAATCACCGGCTATCTCGAGGACGCAACGGGCCAGGGTGCCGTCGCGCAGAGCCTCGCCGCCAACGGCGAACTGCCGAATGCGGCGTCGCGACGCATCCCGCCGATCGCGCTGACCCGCGTCAAGGACAGCATGCGGTTGATGCAGGACGAGATCTTCGGCCCCCTGCTGCCCATCGTCGGTTACGAAACCATCGATGACGCGATCGCCTACGTGAACGCGCGGCCCCGGCCGCTCGCGCTCTACCTTTTCGACGACGACAACGCGCGCATCGACAGCGTGCTCGCTCGAACCACGGCCGGTGGCGTAACGATCAACGACACGCTGCTGCACATCGCGCAGGAATCGCTTCCCTTCGGCGGTGTGGGGCCGAGCGGCATGGGCGCCTACCACGGCTACGAGGGATTCCTTGCGTTCTCGAAAATGAAACCGGTGTTCCGCCAGTCGCGCTTCAACGGCGTCGCATTGTTCAACCCGCCCTACGGCCCGCGCACCGCGACA
>Ga0163153_10002353_pt1 | contig 27848 bp, 24 predicted proteins | sample OliLakLV19MP6IB1_FD_148629 | JGI IMG/M metagenome (GOLD analysis project Ga0163153, IMG submission 148629) | Freshwater microbial mat bacterial communities from Lake Vanda, McMurdo Dry Valleys, Antarctica - Oligotrophic Lake LV.19.MP6.IB-1 | ecosystem: Environmental > Aquatic > Freshwater >...
CCACCTTTGGTAGCAACACCAATGATGCAATATTTAGCCTGCTCTTTTGAAGTTTTCGAAAATTCTTCGATGGTGGCATAGACCGGTATATTCCGCTTTCTTCCATCCAGCACCTCACCGGCATCCTTTCCGGGATGTTTGGGATCGATGACCCCAATAATAGTAAACCGATCGGAACCACGAATGAGTCCGTGGGCTGTTTTGCCGCTGTTTGAGTCCAGGTAACCGGCAGTAATTACAATTGCGTTGCTCTTTTGCATAGATTAAGTCAGAAAGGCGAAAATTTCGGCTATTAATTACTAATTACAAAAAGACTTTACACCAACTCAATAAAATTGATGTGTATTAGAACGGTATGAAATTCAGTAGGTTTAGTTAAGTCGGTATTCTTCTTAAGCGGATCTCACACAGCTTAATTTTGTCCTCGAAGAAAAGTGAGGATGTCTGCCAGTGCTTTTTTAACATATCCCAAATGAAGGCGTCAAAATAATGTAATTTTGCATTGGATTTAATGGAAATTGAATCCCAACAAAAAGCATAAATTAATGAAACTCTTTCTTGCTTCCGCGATTGTTCTTTGTTTGAGCCAGATGTCGTTGGGTCAATCAATCGTGGGCACCTGGCAACTTGTGGATGAGAAAACCTGTTTTGAAAGCCAAATGAAAGAGAGTGACACAGAACTTGAACTGAAGGATGGTATGGGCGCCTCGCGCCACTCGGTTGCCCGGATGATTACGTTTAGCAAAAAAGGAACTTACGAAGAGGGAATTTTTTCTCAGGAAAAAAAGAAGGGAAGTGATATGAGAAAATTAGATTATCGCATTGCAGGCCCGGAACTTCAGCTTCTGGATAAAAAATCAGGAATGGCCACACAACGATTTATCATTGATGAACTGTCTGCTTCCACATTGCGTTTTCACAACGCATTAAAAGATTGCGAGGTTAAAACTTTTACCCGCATTGAATAATATGGTTGATATGGTTATTACCAAACGGGATATACGCAAGCTCAAACTCGAAGAGTTAAAGGAGTTCTTTTTACAAAAGGGTGACAAACCTTTTCGCGCCCAACAGGTATACGAATGGCTCTGGATGAAGTCTGCCAAGAGTTTTGAACAGATGACCAATATCTCTCTCCCAACCCGCGAGATGCTAAGCCAGCACTTTGTGATCAACCACATTAAGGTCGACAAAATGCAACGAAGCGAAGATGGCACTATTAAAAATGCCGTAACACTGCACGATGGACTCGTTGTAGAATCCGTATTGATCCCGGCTGAAAAAAGAATAACCGCGTGCGTATCATCACAAGTAGGCTGCAGCCTGGCCTGCAAGTTTTGCGCAACGGCACGATTGAAACGTCAGCGAAACCTGAGTGTGGATGAAATCTACGACCAGGTAGTAGCCATTAAAGAGCAGGCAGAATTATTTTATGGAAGACCCCTGACCAACATTGTATTCATGGGCATGGGCGAACCACTTCTCAATTATGCCAACGTGCTTGGTGCGATCGAAAAGATCACCGCGCAAAAAGGACTCAACATGGCATCCAGACGCATCACGGTTTCTACCGTAGGAGTCGCCAAGATGATCAAAAAAATGGCCGATGATGAAGTGAAATTTAATCTGGCGGTTTCTCTTCACTCGGCCCTCAACGAAACGCGCTCTTCCATTATGCCAATCAATGATACAAACCCGCTGGAAGAACTGGCCGATGCACTTCGCTACTGGTATCAAAAGACCAAGAGCAAAGTAACCTACGAATACGTAGTATGGAAAGGCATCAACGACACCGAAGAGCACGCGAGAGCATTACTAAAATTTGCTAAAATGGTGCCTTCCAAAGTGAACCTGATCGAATACAATCCTATTGATGATGGTGAATTTCAACAAGCCCCAGACGAAGTGCTGGATATGTACATGGATTTATTGGAAAAAAATGGTGTCACCACACGCATACGAAAAAGCCGGGGCAAAGACATCGATGCTGCCTGCGGACAATTGGCAAATAAATCTTAGTTGAAACCAATCATTTACACGATGACTGATTTATTCGCTATGAGATTGGTTCTTTTAATAGTATTCTGCGGTGCATTTAGTTTTGGATTGTATGGTCAGAACAATGCCATTACTATCTCAGGAATTGTTGTGGACTCCGCATCACAATTGCCCCTGCCCTATACAGCCATACAGGTAAAAAGAAAAAATCAAGGACAATCCACTAAAAATGATGGCACCTTTTCTATTGAGTGCATCAAAACTGACACCTTGGTCTTTTCACGCCTCGGTCATAAATCATTTATGTTGCCTGCGCGCAATACCACAGGCACCGTAAAAATATTTTTGGCGGAAGATTCGAAGATGCTTAAAGAGATTACCGTCTACGATCGCTTAAATATTCCGGGCATGAATGACTGGAAAAAAGAGTTGCCTTCCAACGCTAACATAAAACTCAAGGAGCAACCACTGGCACCCACACAAAACGATGTAGCTACGTTTGGGCCAGGCGTTACCTATAAGCTAAATACAAAAGATAATACTGCTGAAAAGCGTGAAGCCCTTGCAAAGACCGATGTGTACAGAACCACCATTAATTCTCCTGAAGTAAAAAAAGAATTAATGAATCTTTATAAAATTTCAGAAGATACCTATTATCAAAAGCTCGAAAAATTCAATAAGGCGTATCCCGAAGCGGCCTATGTTACTAACAAAGATGAGATCGTAACCATGCTCATTCAGTTTTTTGCTGTGAAATAACGATTGCACTCATTGGCTCTTACTGCCTTGCTTTTAATTACTAATTTTAGCACTCAGATTATTTAATGATGGAAGAACATTTTCAGAGTTCGGAAAAAGTAAGAGACTTTGTAATCGGAATGAGTGACGGACTTACCGTGCCGTTCGCTTTGGCAGCGGGACTTAGTGGTGCGGTGGATCAAATTTCTATTGTGATTACCGCTGGCCTGGCAGAAATCGCAGCCGGTTCCATTGCCATGGGATTGGGTGGCTACCTCGCTGGCCGCACACAAATTGAACACTACGATTCCGAAGAGCTCAGGGAATATGGTGAGGTTGAGCATAAACACGAAGTTGAAATTCAGGAGACAAAAGAGATCTTTGCTGAATATGGAGTGAGTGAAGAACTTCAGGATAGGATAGCCCGCGAAATGGCAAAGAACCCGAAAAAGTGGGTCGACTTCATGATGCGTTTCGAACTTGGCCTGGAGCGCCCCGACAAAAACAGAGCACATCAGAGTGCACTCATTATCGGCACCTCTTACATTATCGGGGGTATGATTCCACTCAGTGCTTATTTCTTTACTGAAGAAACTGAAACAGGATTGATTTATTCAACCATTATCACACTTATCTGTCTGGTGATTTTTGGTTTGGTGAAAAGTAAACTCACTGGTCAGCCATTGTTTAAAGGCGCAATGAGGGTGACTCTGGTTGGTGCCGCTGCGGCAGCTGCTGCTTTTGGAATTGCTAAGTTGATTGTTTAAAGGGCTATCGGAAGGTCAGTATATTCAAGCTACTTCTTACTGGCATTGAAAAGTTTTTCCTTTTCTTCTTTCGAAAGACTTTCATAACCACGATCTGAAATCTTATCAAGAATGGCATCAATTTCATCTTGTGATGCCTTGTTGGGCCCGGTAGTCGTTTTAGAAGCTTTTGCCTTTGGTTCTGCACTGCGATAGGTGACTTTTACTTTGGATCGGGTGCTGAACAGTCCGCGTACCCAATCTAATGTAATCGTGATCCAACCGCCCCAATTTACTCCCACCTGCAATTGTTTGATGTAGACAAACCCTATCAACGCTCCACCTAAGTGAGCAATGTTGCCACCAGCATTGCCACCCACAGAGCCGAGAAATGAGATAACAATATAAATGAGCGCTATGTATTTGATGCGAACCGGGCCGAAGAACAAAAGAAAGAAGGTATAATCTGGTAAAAGTGTGGCCGTGGCAACCAATACAGCATAAACGGCTGCGGAAGCTCCTACCATTCCATGCAATGGAATTTTTTCTATATAAAATGGAATGATGTTATAAACCAACAGGTATGAAACTGCTCCTGCAATAGCACCCAACACATACACCGCTATCAACTTGTCACTTCCCAGGTACTCAATAAAGATTTTGCCAAACCAATAAAAGGCAAGCATGTTGAAAAGAATATGAAAGATGCCGGTCAAGTCATGCACAAAAGAATAGGTGATGATCGTCCAGGGTTTTACCAGAAAAGAAAGAAACGGAGCTGGTATGGCCAGTTGGGCATGGATGCTTTCAAAAAATGATGAAAATCCGGCAGCTGTTGAAAAAACATAAAGCACTGCCAAAACCAAAAAGACCACTACGTTGATAAAGATCAACTGCACATGTGCGTTGTTGGGACGTTGAAATGCGTTTTTAAATTCGTCTAACACAATTTTAATAGATCAGATGTATTCTTCAAGTTAACAGAATTCTACAACAAAAGTTACCAGCCCCGATCTTTGCCCTGGCTTCTCCATATGGAAATAATAATGAAAGCAATCAAGGCACCCCCAAAGTGGGCAAGGTGTGCTACTGTGCCACTACGGTCCAGTGCGTAGGTGATAAAGCCCATAATAAAAACCATGTATTTTGCTTTTATAGGCACTGGTGGAAACAATAACATGATCTCCATGTTTGGAAACACCATACCAAAGGCCGTTAATATTCCATACAACGCACCGGATGCGCCCAACATGATACCTCCATCGCTTGTGCCCAGCAATAAATTAACTACGGCATACACAACCCCCGCACCAATACCGGTTGCTAAATAAAAGGTCAGGAATTTTTTATCGCCCCAGTGGCTTTCAAGAATGGGGGCAAAAGAAGCCAGCGCCAACATATTAAAAAAGATATGACCAAAACTTCCATGCGCAAACATGTAGGTAAAAAACTGGTAGGGTTTAAAATTAGGAGAATGGACACTCCACAAAGACAAGTACTCAGTCAGATGCAAATTGCTGAGCAGATTCTGGGCAAGAAAAACAACCACATTGATGATGATCAGATTCCTGACCAGAGGAGTAAGTCTAAACATGAGATCAATTTAACGGGTAAAGTAACTTTCTATCTTAGACGTTTCAAAAGTAAAAAATGTTGGGCGGCCGTCTGGAGAAAAATTTGGTTTCGAGCAGGCAAACAAGCCTTCAACAATAGACTGGATCTCTTCGAGCGCCAGTTTTTGACCTGTCTTCACCGAGGTGCGCCTGGCAAACGCCATCGCCAGATTATCACGAATGGGTAACTCTAATTCGGATTGGTTTCTCTTAAACTGTTCGATTAAGCCTTCAAATAACTCCTTTTCATTGGAACCGCATCCTACGGGCACCCCCGAAACGAGCAGAGTGTTTTTGCCAAATACCTCAAAGCGAAATCCCAAAGAAATCAATTCGCTCTCAATCTCCATCACCAGCGCAAAATCGACAGGGCTCAGCGAAATAGTTTGAGGAAATAAACTTTGCTGGCTATTGCCTCCACCACTCTTCAACCGGTTTGCATATTTTTCGAAGAGTACCCGCTCGTGCGCTGCCTGCTGGTCAATAATCATCAGCCCTGATTTAGCAGCGCGTACAAAATATTTGTTTTGAAATTGGAATACCGCCCCGGTCTCTTGTTTCTCTTCTTCCTGCCTGTTAAGTGAACTTTCAAAACGCAGTGTGTTAGCCGGTTCTGTCTTTTGAAAAAGTTTAGAATCAGGGGGAGTGTCTTCAAATAATTTTTCCCAGTTCTGAAGATTGGATCGGCCTAAGGAAGAGGTAAACTGCTCGTTAAAATACTGTTCGTTGCTGATATTCTGGCTAAGCTTGTTCACAATATTAATATCCGAATGAAAATCGATTGCGGGAGCCAGGTTGTGTGTTCCCAAGGCAAGTTTTACAGCCGCCCTCACCACGGCATATACCGCACGCTCATCATCAAACTTAATTTCTGTTTTGGTTGGATGCACATTCACATCCACGTGCTTCGGGTCTATCTCGATGAAAAGAACATAAAACGGAAAACTATTTTCAACCAACAACCCTTGAAAGGCGGTAGTCACAGCATGATTAAGATAATTATTACGGATGTATCGCTGATTCACAAAAATGAATTGCTCACCGCGGGTTTTGCGGGCCGACTCCGGTCTTCCGATATAACCGGTCACTTTCACCAACGCAGTTTCTTCCTGGCAGGCAGCCAACTGCCCTTGAAATGATTTCCCGAAAAGGGATACGATGCGTTGACTTAGCTTTGATGGCGTCAGGTCATAAATCAAATCATCGCTATGATAGAGTGCAAAGGCAACGTGTGGATGAGCCAACGCCAATCGCTGAAACTCTTCGATGATGTGCCTCATCTCCACGGGGTTTGCTTTCAAAAAATTTCTGCGTGCGGGAATATTATAAAACAAGTTCTTAACGCTGATGCTGGTGCCTTTATCACAGGCAACGGGTCCCTGGTTCTTTACTTCTGATGCCTCCACCAAAATCTGAGTGCCTAACTCCTGATTGGCCTGACGGGTTTTCAACTCAAACTGCGATACTGCGGCAATAGAAGCCAACGCCTCACCACGAAAGCCCATCGTGCGAAGGCGGAAAAGATCATCGGTAGTGCGAATTTTGGAAGTAGCATGACGCTCCAGGCTCATGCGCGCATCGGTTTCGCTCATGCCCAATCCATTGTCAATTACCTGAATGAGTGCCTTGCCAGCTTCTTTCACAATTAATTTTATGGAAGTTGCCCCGGCATCCAGCGAATTTTCAATCAGCTCTTTTACGGCTGACGCAGGACGTTGCACCACCTCACCCGCAGCAATCTGGTTAGCTATAGAATCAGGAAGAAGTTGAATGATATCGGGCATGAAGAGGTTACTGTACCGGGTTACTTGCTTCTAAATTTTAAATAGAGATAAAAAGGCACCACCAGAATCAGGGAATAAAGGGCAGGCTTTCCAAACTCAAGAAACGCAATAATGAAAATGGTGAGGAAAAGAAAAATACCAAGCCTCAGCATGGTGGCATTGGTTCCCGCGCTTACAGGATTACTCCTTTTTCGGGCATTCTGAAAAGCGCCAGAAATGCGACCACGATAGCCACTTAAGTCCTCGGGGGCGAGATTACCTTTTTCACGTGCAATTTCTAATTTGATGCGGCTCTCGCGTTCTGCCAACTCTTCTTTTATTGGATCGTAGAAGCGAGGCGAATAATTAAACCGCTGATGTTTTGGCGCTTTCGTAAATACCGATAAAAACTTCATGACGTTATTATAATTATAAATGACCGTAGTTTTACATAATTACTTGCTCCCGTTCAACCTTGTTGGCGTTGTAGGAGAAAATTAAGAGTGGTAAAATTACAAAAATCGAACGGCCTGATGGGTAAAAAAGTTTTCATCACATTTTTGTTTTCAATTATTTTCTTAGCCAGCATTGCCCAGAACCTGAAAACCCGCTGGGTTGACAGTGTTTTTCAAACACTTAATACATCAGAAAAGATCGGCCAGCTATTCATGATTCCGGTTGCTACGAATGCCACACCGGAAGAAATGGATGAATTGAATGATCTGATATCCAAACATAAGCCTGGTAGTATCCTTATAACCCAGGGAGGTCCGATAAATATTGCGCGCCTGGTCAATAAATTCCAATCGGAATCTGACATTCCGCTACTGGTGGGTGTTCATGCTGAATGGGGACTTGGCCAATCGCTGGATAGCGTCATGAGTTTTCAAAAGTCCATGTCGTTGGGCGCACTCCGGGATGATACCTTGATTTATCGGCTGGGCAGAGAGATCGCGCGTGAAATGAGGCAACTGGGAATCCACATCAACTTTGCACCCAATGCAGACATTAGTGAAGCCAAGCAGCCCTATCCTGATGCGCTGCGATATTTTAGTGACTCCAAAGAACGGGTTGCATCAAAAGCAGTAGCATATATGCGCGGCCTACAAGACGGAGGTGTGCTGGCCTGTGCCATTCATCCGGAAAGTCTCAAAAAAACTAATGAAGTGGATTCATCCTTGTTTATTTCTATACCCCCGTTGGACACAATTGGTCTCTATCCTTATCGCGAATTGGTACAGGAAGGATTGAACGGACTTCTCACTTCACAGCTTCATCTTTATCCTCTTTCAGATGCGGAATCCAACGCACCTACTCAAATTTTTATCACTGAAATACTCAATAAGTATCTTGGATTTAAGGGGCTCAATTTTACAGATATTTCCGATCTGGAAAAAAATACCGGCAAACAACAAGATGGAGTGATTGAACGATTAGCACTTGAGGTAGGCAACGATATCTTAATGAATCCTGATGATATTTCTGCTGCGATGAAAGCAATTTCGCGGGGTGTACGAACCAATAAACTTCTAAAGGCAAGACTCGATGATGCCGTAAGAAAAATTTTATCTGCCAAGTACGATGCGGGTCTGGCATATAAGAAAAACATCGTTACCGATAACCTGGCATCGCGCTTAAACTCACCACAGGCAAAACTTTTAAGGCATCAGATTTCAGAGGGATCGGTCACGCTGATTGCAAATGAAAAAAATTCTGTGCCCGTGCCGTGGATTGAAAACAAAAAGTTTGTTTCGATCACCATCGGTAGCGAGGAACAAAATGAATTTACACGCTACCTATCCAAGTACGCAGCGTTCGAACATCTGTCGATTCGATTGCCACAGGACACTGCTCAGATAAAAGCAAGGCTGGCGGCCGCCCATGTGATTGTGATCGGAGTTTTCCCATTCTCCTCTTCAATGATAAAAGAAGTGGCCCCGTTTATTCAATCCCTGACAAAAAGAAAAGAAGTGATTGTCAGTCATTTTGGTAATCCTGATGAACTAAAATACCTCGAAGGAATCCCCACGCTGCTGGTTGGCTACACCGATCAAAATGAAGTGCCCAAGATTGCGGCACAAATAATTTTTGGTGCCATGGCTGCACAAGGAGAATTACCCTTCGCCATCGCCAACTTTAACGAAGGCCATGGAATCACCAGTGAAACAACCGGAAGATTATCCTACACCCTACCAGAGGCTGCCGGCATCGACAGCAAAACTCTGGCAAAAATAGAAGCCATCGCCCGCGAAGCCATTGAGATTGGCGCTACTCCCGGAAGTCATGTGCTGGTAGCCAAAGACGGTAAAGTCGTGTATGAACAATCGAACGGCTACCTCACCTATGAAAATAAAATCCCCGTTTCAGATCAAACCATTTATGATCTGGCCTCCGTCACCAAAGTATCCGCCACCCTACAAACCGTTATGTTTATGCACGAGAAGGGACTCATCGATATAAATAAAAAAATCTCTGCCTATCTCCCCGAATTAAAAAAATCAAACAAGAAAGATTTCACCATAAAAGATATTCTCACTCATCAGGCAGGACTTTGGCCCTTCCTTCCCTTTTGGGCGGAAACGGTTAAGAATGGAACTCAACTTCCTCAATATTATAGTTCGGTAAGCAGCCGGGACTATCCGTTTCCGGTTGCTGACAACCTTTTTGCTAACAAATCGATGAAGGACAGCTTATGGAGTTGGATCATCAAAGCAAAGGTGCGTGAAAAGCCCGTGCGAACAACTTATAACTACGTGTATAGTGATATGGGCTTCTATATTCTTCAGCACTTGGCCGAGAAAACTCTCAATCAGCCCATGGAGGAGTTTCTGGATCAAAATTTATATGAACCATTAGGTGCGTATGCACTTGGCTATTTGCCTCTTAAAAAATTTCCCGACAACCTGATTGCGCCCACTGAAAATGACATCCTTTTTAGGAAAAAATTACTGACCGGATACGTTCATGATCAGGGTGCTGCCATGCATGGAGGCATTGCGGGCCATGCGGGTTTATTTGGCACCGCCAATGACCTGGCCAAACTGGGTCAGATGTTATTGCAAAAAGGCAGTTATGGAGGTCATCGATATTATAAACCTGAAACCGTAGAGATCTTTACGTCAAAACAATACGAACCAAGCAGGCGAGGGCTTGGTTGGGATAAACCCACCCCCAGCGATTGGAATGGACCCACCACCCTTTTGGCTTCAAGTAGGACATTTGGTCACACCGGCTTCACTGGTACCTGCATTTGGGTTGACCCCGAGTTTAATCTCGTGTTTATCTATCTGTCTAACAGAGTTCATCCGGATATGACAAACAATAGACTATTAAATGCCAATATCCGTCCCCGTATTCAGGAGGTCATCTACAAAGCTATATTCAATTATCGCCAATACTGATATTTTTGTATTGAATTTGACTCTAATTTTAGACGGGACCCCGAAACTAAACGCGTAAAAAACAGGTTAATACAAGAGTCTTCAACAAAATTCTGTAGGCCCAAAAATGAAATTGATGAAAATAGGAATTGTGTGTTATCCAACCTTTGGCGGAAGCGGGGTGGTGGCCACCGAATTAGGAAAGGCCCTTGCCAAGAAAGGTCATGAGGTTCATTTTATCACCTATAGCCAGCCGACCCGGTTGGACTTTCTGAATGAAAACCTGTTTTATCATGAGGTGGAATTTCATTCCTATCCGCTGTTTGAATACCCCCCCTATGAGCTAGCATTGGCCAGTAAAATGGTAAGTGTAGTGAAGAATGAAAAATTGGATTTGCTGCACGTGCATTATGCAATCCCTCATGCCTCGGCTGCCTACATGGCCAAGCAAATTTTAAAAACACACGGCATCTATATACCTGTTATTACCACCTTGCACGGCACAGACATTACGCTGGTGGGAAAAGACGCTTCCTATGAACCTGTGGTAACATTCAGCATCAACGAATCAGATGGCGTAACATCCGTTTCAGAAGATTTGAAAAGGGAGACTTATCATTCATTTAAAATAACCCGTGACATTGAAGTGATACCCAACTTCATCGATCTCGAAAAATTTAAAAAACAAAAGAAGGACCATTTTAAAAAGGCGATTTGTCCGCAAGGTGAAGCACTGATTGTCCATACCTCCAACTTCAGAAAAGTTAAACGGGTTGGCGATGTGATTAAGGTGTTCAATAACATCCACAAAGAAATACCATCAAAATTATTATTGATAGGTGATGGTCCTGAACGCTCCATGGCCGAAACGATGACACGTGATTTGTCCATTAGTGATGCAGTCCGTTTTCTGGGTAAGCAGGAAGCCGTAGAAGAAGTTTTGTCTGTGGCCGATCTTTTCTTAATGCCGTCTGAAAAAGAAAGTTTCGGATTGGCAGCCCTGGAGGCAATGGCGTGTGAGGTGCCCGTCATCTCAACCAATACAGGTGGTTTGCCCGAATTACAACTGCAGGGAGTGACCGGATTTATGAGCAACGTTGGCGATACAGAAGATATGACACGCAGTGCGCTTTTTGTACTGGACAAAAACAATTTACCCAAATTCAAAGAAAGTGCGCTGGCTCGGGCAAAAGAGTTTGACATCACCAACATATTGCCTTTGTACGAACGTTATTACGAAAAAATATTAGCTAAATCTGCAGCATATAAAAATGCTAACGTAGCCGTTTAGACTATAATTTATTGTCCTTTTATTCTTGGTAATCTAAAGTAGGACTTAAATATTCTTAGATTATGAATGCTGAAGTAAAACCACAGAACAAGGGAACCAAACAGCTTTTTTCCAATCCCATTCTTGAAAAACTGAGCCGCACGCATATCTCTGTTCCGCTGATCATTTTCTTTTCCTATGCAGGTGGGCTGCTTTATTGGAATATTAAAAACACTGATCTCTCTACCGTCTCAACCACTGGCCTGTTCGTAGCAGGCCTTATCTCCTTCACCTGGGTAGAATATATGGTACACCGCCATGTATTTCATTTGAAACCCTATACCCAGCTGAGGGCTAAGTTGCAATACACCATGCATGGTGTTCATCATGAATTTCCAAAAGATAAAGACCGTTTGGCAATGCCTCCGTTGCTCAGCATTACCTTTTCCACCATTCTCTTGTTGCTATTTAAAGTGATAATGGGCGACTTAGTGTTTGCATTTCTTCCTGGTTTCCTAGTTGGGTATGCCTTATACCTTTTGGTTCATTACATGGTACATGCCTATTCCCCTCCCAAAAACTTTTTCAAGGCACTTTGGGTAAACCATAGTGTACATCATTACAAAGATGGGGAGGTGGTATTTGGCGTTTCATCCCCTCTTTGGGATTATATATATGGAACAATGAAACTGAAGGAAAGCCGGAAAATAAAAATTCTCGAAGCGATTTAGAAATGGCCTGAAACAGGATAATTCCCAATTTTTTCATTTTTCATTTTCTAAACTCCTTTTTTTGTTTGTGATTTAACGATAATCTGGAAACAGAAAGAGGTCTTTATTGGTTAGCATTGAATCACAAACTTAATTTATGCTCGGACATCGTTTTTCACAATATACACCACCTCCAGAAAGTGAGAAAAGTGACTTTGAGCGATTGCTGAAGATATTCATGCAACTGATATTAATTACTTCTGGCAATGTATCAGAGGCATTACAATGGCTAACCGAAGTTGACAAACAATACAACCTTACCAATCCAAATTATGGTATAGGCGACTTTATTGAAGACCTGAAAAAAAACGGGTACATCACCGATAAAGGACCTGATGGCGAATTCAAATTGAAAGCCAAAAGCGAACAAAGTCTTCGTCAGTCTGCGCTCGAAGAAATTTTTGGCAAGCTGAAGAAAACAAAATCAGGAGAACATAAAACACACCACAGCGGCCGCGGAGATGAGTCGACTACCGACAGGCGTGATTACGAATTTGGTGATACCCTGGATCAAATTTCCATGACAGATTCGTTGCGCAACGCACAAATTAACCATGGCCTGGAAGATTTCTTCATGACCGAGGAAGACCTGGAAATAATTGAAAGCGAGTATAAAACACAGACTTCCACCGTACTCATGATCGACATCTCTCACTCTATGATCTTATATGGAGAAGATAGAATTACTCCAGCCAAAAAAGTAGCCATGGCGTTAGCCGAACTCATCACCAAAAAATATCCGAAAGACACGCTCGATATTTTAGTCTTTGGCGATGATGCCTGGCAAATTGAAATCAAAGACCTACCCTACTTGCAAGTGGGGCCCTATCATACCAATACGGTGGCAGGTCTTGAACTGGCGATGGATATTTTGAGAAGAAGAAAAAATGCCAATAAGCAGGTGTTTATGATCACGGATGGAAAACCTACGTGTATTAAACAAGGAATCAAGTACTATAAAAACAGTTTTGGCCTCGATCATAAAATCTTAAATAAAACACTTGACCTGGCCACACAGCTAAGAAAATTAAAAATCCCTGTTACCACTTTTATGATTGCCACCGATCCTTACCTCAAAGCATTTGTCAGGGAGTTCACCAAAGCCAACAACGGCAACGCCTATTACAGCAGTTTGCAAGGGTTAGGCAATTTGGTATTCGAAGACTTCAAAAGAAACCGCGCAAAAAATTTATAACAATAGGTGTTGGTTGCTAGCTAACCGTTGCTAACGCAAGCCACTTACAACTTAAATCGAAACATACCAACCGCCAGGAACTAACAACTACTCACTCTGTAATGAAAGACCATAAAAACATCAAGACACTCGCTCAGCTTAAAGGTGCTGGTTATCACTTCAAGACTATCAAAGACGAATTAAGATCAAACCTCATTCAAAAGCTGAAAGGAAAAGAAAAAGTATTTGAAGGAATCTGGGGGTATGAAGAAACTGTAATACCTGACCTGGAGCGAGCCATCCTTGCCGGACATGACATCAACCTACTTGGACTACGGGGTCAGGCGAAGACCCGCCTTGCCCGGTTAATGGTAAACCTGCTGGATGAATATGTGCCGGTGATTGAGGGCTCTGAATTGAATGACGATCCGCTGCATCCTATCTCCCGATATGGCAAAGATAAAATCAAAGAATTTGGTGATCAGACTCCTATCACATGGCTGCATCGCGATGATCGGTATACTGAAAAGCTAGCCACACCCGATGTTTCCATAGCGGACTTGATTGGTGATGTCGATCCCATCAAGGCGGCATCATTAAAACTACCATATTCAGATGATCGTGTCATCCACTTCGGACTAATCCCCCGTTCACATCGTTGCATTTTTGTGATCAATGAACTTCCCGATTTGCAGGCGCGCATTCAGGTAGCGCTATTTAATATTTTACAGGAAGGCGATATTCAGATTCGCGGCTTTAAGATTCGTCTTATCCTGGACATACAGTTTGTGTTTACGGCCAACCCCGAAGATTATACGAATCGCGGCAGCATTGTTACCCCTTTGAAAGATCGCATCGATAGTCAGATTATTACGCACTATCCAAAATCAATGGAGGTGAGCAAAAAGATAACACAGCAAGAAGCAAACATTCGCGAAGAACAAAAACAACTAGTATCCTCCAATGAAATCGCAAAAGACCTCGTTGAGCAAATTGCATTTGAAGCGCGCAAGAGTGAATATGTGGATGCGAAGAGCGGGGTATCGGCACGTCTTACGATATCAGCCTTCGAAAGCCTGATCGCTGCAGCCGAGAGGAGATCGTTAATCAATCACGATAAGAACACAGCGGTTAGAATATCTGATTTCATTGGCGTGGTTCCATCCATTACGGGTAAAGTAGAATTAGTGTATGAAGGGCAGCAGGAAGGGCCGGGCATCGTAGCCCGGAATTTAGTGGGCAAAGCAATTCGTGCCCAGTTCGTAAACTATTTTCCCGATCCGGATAAGTTCAGAAAGCAAAAAGAAAAAAGCCCTTATAAGAAAATTACTAATTGGTTTGGCGATGGCAACACCATTGATCTTCTTCACGACATGACGAATGCAGATTATGAGAAGTCACTGAAGTCTGTGCCCGGTCTTGCCGATCTTGTAAATGAATTTCAAAAATCAGCTGACGGAAATAAACTTTTTCTGATGGAGTTTGCGCTTCACGGATTGGCAGAATTCAGTTTGATCAGCAAGCACATGCTTACCTCTGGGCTTCAGTTTAAAGATCTGCTTAGCAGCATGTTTAATTTGCCCAAGGCGGAAGACGATGAATCAGATGACGATGAAGACTTGGGAAGCGGCAAGCGTTAATCCACATGATATTCGAGAGTTAAAAAAACTGGCTGCCGAAGGGGAAGGCCTGCAACTTGAATTCAAAAGAAAAGCTGCGTATCCCGAAAAAATTGTGAGGGAACTGATCGCCTTTGCCAATACAGAAGGAGGCACGTTGCTGGTTGGTGTGGATGATGACGGCACAATTCCTGGTGTGAGGTATCCGGAAGAAGAAGGTCATGTAATCAGTGAAGCTTTAAAAAAATATTGCAGGCCTGAACTTCTCTATAAAGAATCCATCGTTCCTATTTCAGAAAATAAATACGTGGTGCGGTTTGATATTCCCCCCAGCCCGAAGCGTCCTCATTATTTAGTGATCGATAAAGATACACGGCAAACCTTTGTGCGCGAAAAAGATATGAGTATCAAAGCGAGTCCTGAAATGGAAGAGATTGTGCGAAGGTCAAAACAAAAACGCGACATCCGTTTTGCCTTTGGTGATGAAGAAAAAAAACTAATGGAATATCTCCATGAACATCGTTCTATCAGTATGTCTGCTTACCAAAAATTATCAGGGCTCAACCGCTTTAAGGCAAGGCGCAAACTGATTTTACTGGTGCTCGCCAACGTGGTAAAAATTACCGCCTCTGAAAAAGGTGATTTGTATTCAAGGGTTTAACTATCCTTGCTTCAATTAAATAATTGAATGCCCAAAAAAGAATAACCCAATACGTTGCATTTTTTCAACTGCTTTCATTAGATTTCGCATATAGAATTGATGACGCGAAGACCCGTTTATACTTGCAAGGTTGCTTTTCACCATTGTAAGAAACGTGTCTTCGCTTTTTTTTAGCTTAACTAACGACTATGGCCAAGAAAGACAAAGACAAGAAGATTTTCGTGTTGGACACTTCCGTCATTATTTACGAGCACAACAGCATTCTAAACTTTGACGAACACGATGTGGGCATTCCCATCACTGTGTTGGAAGAACTCGATAATTTCAAGAAGGGCAACGACACAAAGAATTTTGAAGCACGTGAGTTTATACGGCTCATCGACAAGCTGGCGAAAGACAAGATGCTTCATCATTGGAATCCCATCAACGGAAAAGGGAAAGGAAACTTTAAAGTTGTGATGGACTCCAGTGGAACAAGCCAGGTAGATGCTAATAAAGTTTTCAATGAGGACAAAGCCGATCACCGCATTTTGAATTCCGCTTTGGTTTTGCAGAAAGAGGAGAAAGGAAGGAAGGTGATCCTGGTATCGAAAGATGTGAACCTGCGACTGAAAGCAAAAGCATTGGGCTTGCAGGCAGAAGACTACACCACCGGAAAAATCCAAAATATCAGTTCACTCCACACGGGGCGCACTGTGATTGAAGATGTGGACCCTACCATCATCAACCTGATGTATGAAAAAGGTTATTGCCCTCCTGAAGATGTGCTTGGCAAAAGTAAGCCCATGAAAAACCACTACTTTATTTTAAAGAGTGGAAAAAAATCAGTGCTGGCGTTTTACAACTCTGCCAATGGCATGGTAGAATTGGTGGAGAAAAGAAATGTGTATGGCATCAAGCCCAGAAATGCAGAGCAAGCGTTTGCCATTCATGCCATGTTAAAGCCCGAGATACGTTTGGTGTCAATGCAAGGCGTGGCCGGAACAGGTAAAACACTTATTGCATTGGCTGCCGCACTGGAACAAAAAAGAGAATATAAACAGATCTACCTGGCCAGACCTATTGTGCCACTCAGCAACAAAGACATCGGCTATTTACCCGGTGACATCAAATCAAAACTGAATCCCTACATGGAGCCGCTATGGGACAACCTGAAATTTATTCAGAACCAATACAGTGAGTCAGATAAAGAATATTCGAAGATTACGGAGATGGTGGTGAACGAAAAACTGGTGATCACTCCTCTTGCCTACATACGTGGCAGAAGTTTATCCAATATTTGTTTCATTGTGGATGAAGCACAAAACCTGACGCCTCATGAAGTAAAAACCATTATTACCCGTGCTGGTGAAAACACCAAAATCATCTTCACAGGTGATATTTACCAGATTGACACACCTTATCTGGATGCGCAAAGTAATGGCTTGTCATATCTGATTGATCGACTAAAAGATCATGAGCTGTATGCGCACATTACGCTTGAGAAGGGAGAACGCTCTGAGTTGGCGAATTTGGCGAATGAACTATTGTAATCAACCATAAAAATGAAGGGCGGGCCCCTCAGCCCGCCCTAACCCCAAAAACCAAACCCCACTACAATTCCCGGTGAACCCGGGACCACACAGCCTTCAGGCTTACTCAACTAATTCAGCCTCTGATATATTTATAAATTCAAATTCTACCTCGTTCTTTAATTCAACAAAAATCACCGAGTCCTTGTTCACTTTTCCGCTTAGAATTTGCTTAGAAAGTTCATTTAAAATTTCTCGCTGAATTACCCGCTTCAGTGGCCTTGCTCCAAACTGTGGATCGAAGCCCATTTTTGCCAACCGATCAAGTGCTTTTTCGGATATATCCAACTTAATGCCGCTTTCAATTAAACGCTGCTGCACCAACTTAAATTGTATAGAAACAATTTTTCTGATATCCCCCTTACTCAACGGTCGAAACATGATGATTTCATCAATCCGGTTAATGAACTCAGGCCGCACTGATTTCCTCAGCAACGCCAGCACTTCATCTTTTGTGCTTTCAATGACATCGAAATAGTTGGCATCTGTCATTTTCTCAAAATTCTCCTGAATAATGTGCGAACCAATATTCGTGGTCATGATGATAATGGTGTTTTTGAAATTCGCCACGCGACCTTTATTGTCGGTCAAACGTCCATCATCCAATACCTGGAGCAAAATGTTGAACACATCTTGGTGCGCTTTTTCAATTTCATCCAGCAGCACCACTGAATAGGGCTTCCTTCTCACGGCTTCCGTCAACTGTCCACCCTCATCATAGCCTACATAGCCGGGAGGCGCACCAATCAAACGGCTCACACTGTGGCGCTCCTGGTATTCACTCATGTCGATGCGCACCATCGAGTTTTCGTCATTGAATAAATAATCAGCGAGCGCTTTTGACAATTCGGTTTTTCCAACGCCTGTGGTGCCCATAAAGATGAACGAACCAATCGGGCGCTTCGGATCCTGCAAGCCCGCGCGACTTCTGCGCACGGCATCACTCAACGCTTGTATAGCTTCCTCCTGACCGGCCACACGTTTTCCTAATTCATCTTCCAGGTGGAGCAGTTTCTCGCGCTCGCTCTGCAACATTTTTGAAACAGGAATGCCCGTCCATCTCGCCACGATTTCAGCAATATCTTCGCTGTCCACTTCTTCCTTTAATAAAGAATGTTCGCCTTGCATTTCTTTCATCTGGGTCTGAAGATTGGTGAGTTTCTTTTCGGTCTCAGTAATTTTTCCGTAGCGAATCTCAGCTACTTTTCCATAATCACCGGCCTTCTCAGCTTGTTCCGCTTCGAATTTTAATCGCTCGATGTTTTCTTTTTCCTTTCGTAAACCTTGAATGATATTCTTCTCGCTTTCCCACTTTGCCTTTAGTGAGTTGCGCTTCTCCGAAAGCTCGGCTATCTCTTTACTTAATATCGCTTCTTTGTCCTTATCTTTTTCCCTCCGAATAGCCTCACGCTCGATTTCCAACTGCATGATCTTGCGGTTGAGTTCATCCAACTCTTCCGGCAACGAATCCATCTCTAGTCGCAGCTTCGCAGCAGACTCATCCATCAGGTCGATGGCCTTGTCGGGAAGAAAACGGTCCGTAATATATCGACTCGACAATTCCACGGCAGCGATTACCGCATCATCTTTAATGAGAACACCATGATGCAATTCATACTTGTCTTTTATTCCGCGCAGGATCGAAATAGAATCTTCCACAGAGGGTTCATTTACCATCACCGTCTGGAATCTGCGTTCCAACGCTTTATCTTTTTCGATGTATTTCTGATACTCCTTTAATGTAGTAGCACCGATGGCATGAAGTTCACCTCGTGCCAAAGCAGGCTTCAACAAGTTGGCGGCATCCATCGCTCCTTCTCCACCACCAGCACCAATCAGGGTGTGTATCTCGTCAATGAATAAAATAATTTCTCCATTCGAATCAGTCACTTCTTTGATCACCGCCTTGAGCCTTTCTTCAAACTCACCTTTGTATTTGGCACCCGCTACGAGCAGACCCATATCGAGTGATACCAGAATTTTACTTTTTAGATTTTCCGGAACGTCACCATCTACAATTCGTTGTGCCATTCCTTCTACAATGGCCGTCTTACCCACACCGGGTTCACCTATAAGAATCGGGTTGTTTTTTGTCCTTCGTGAAAGAATCTGAAGCACGCGTCTGATTTCCTCATCGCGACCAATCACAGGATCGATCTTTCCCTTCTTGGCCAACTCATTCAGATTATTTGAATAACGCTCAAGTGATTTGTATTTGGCTTCTGCATTCGGATCAGTAACCTTCGAGCCTCCGCGCAATTCTTTTATTGCCTTTATTAATATGCCTCGTTCAAAGCCGGCATCCTTCATAATAGAAGCTACCTTATCTTTTGTATTCAGCAAAGCAAGCAGCAGATGCTCAATGGCGATGTACTCATCTTTAAACTCACGCAACTCCTTTTCAGCGTTTTGCAAAACCGTATTGGTGGTGGAAGAAAGATAGGCCTGCTGACCCGACACACGCGGATAGGCATTGATGAGCTCTTCCAGTTTATTGGTGAGAATGCTTTCATTCACATTCAGTTTCTTGAACAGATAGTTAGAAACATTTTCATCTGTCTCCAATATTGCTTTTAGCAAGTGACCTGGCTCAATAGCCTGTTGTTGCAAGCTGGCGGCAATCTCTGCAGATTTCTGCAGTGCTTCCTGCGATTTTATAGTGTATTTATCAAAGCTCATATTCGATAAGTTTTGTAATTCTCTATGAACAAATTCGAATCCATCTATTCAGAAGTATGTTTTTAAGAAATTTTGTCATTAAATTGATCTTTATTAGAATTAACTCAGTCAGTTTGACTTAAGTCATGCCAAAACGAACACCGCAACCAAATTCTCCTTCAACTGATACATTTCTGGTAGAAGTAGCGTGGGAAGTGTGTAATCAAGTGGGTGGAATCTATACCGTGATCCGTTCAAAGGCACCCGCCATAATGGAAAACTGGAGTGGGCGGTTTTGCATGATTGGGCCGTATGTAAATAAAAACATTCATGCCGAACTGGAACCATTGGAAGATGCAGCTGATATTTTCGGATTGGCCGCAGCCAATTTAAGAAAGAAGGGATATGATGTAATGTATGCCGAATGGCTGATCACCGGAAAGCCACGCGTGGTATTACTTAACCCTGTGATTGAAGAGAAGGCAATGTCTGTGATAAAATATTTGCTTTGGAAAAATCACAACATCCGCACCCCTGCTAATAACCCATTAATCGATCAGGTTATTGGCTTTGCCTATCTCACCAAGCTATTCATTGATGAACTGGTAAAAATAGCTGGCAACGATAAAACCATAATCGCACATTTTCATGAGTGGATGGCAGGGCTTCCTATCCTGGACATCAAGCGAGATAAAGTGCCGGTGAAAACTGTTTTCACCACACACGCTACTCAATTGGGAAGGCACCTGGCTATCAACTCTCCATTATTCTATGCACACCTCCCATTTTTCAAGTGGGAAGATGAAGCCTACAAATTTGGTGTCGAAACTGAAGCGTCCATTGAGTATGGTTGCGCACAAAGTTGTGATGTGATGACCACCGTGAGCGATGTCACTGCCCGCGAGTGTAGACATTTGCTGCGAAGAAATCCAGATGTGATTCTCCCCAACGGGTTAAACATACAGCGCTTTGAGGCGTTGCATGAATTTCAAAATTTACACTCATTACATAAAGAGCAAATTCATGAGTTTGTCATGGGCCACTTCTTCAATTCTTATTCCTTTGACTTAAATAATACCGTATATTTTTTTACTTCAGGCAGATACGAATACAAGAACAAAGGTTTTGATCTTACTCTCGAAGCATTGGTGCATCTTAATCATCAGCTCAAGCAAGAGAAATCAAATCTCACCGTAGTGATGTTTTTCGTTACCAAGCGTGAGTTCTACAGCATTAAACCAGAAGTGCTGCAATCACGTGCCGTGATGGAAGAGATACGCCAGACCTGCGAGGCCATTCAGCGCCAGGTAGGCAAACGATTATTTTTTGAAAGTACCATTCGCAAGGACCACCGTTTGCCGGAGCTAAATGATTTTGTGGATGAATACTGGGCATTGCGCTATCGCAGAACTATTCAATCCTGGAAAAGCAGTAAGATGCCGTTGCCGGTTACCCATAAACTGGTGAATGAAGATACTGATGAAATACTCCAGTTCTTAGTGAGAAGAGATTTGCTTAACCGTGAAGAAGATAAAGTCAAAATTGTTTATCATCCCGATTTTATAAATTCAACCAATCCTCTTTTTGGAATGGACTATGGTCAATTTGTGAGAGGCTGTCATCTTGGAATTTTCCCCAGCTATTACGAACCATGGGGCTACACACCGCTCGAGTGCATGGCCAGTGGTGTGCCAGCAGTGACAAGCGACCTCAGTGGCTTTGGGGATTATCTCCTGCGCAATATGCCCGATCATGAAAAGGGAGGAATGTTTGTCGTGGAGCGTGGCAAGCGCACATTCGATTGGAGCGCCAAGCAACTGGCAGCCTTCTTGTATAAATTTTTACAACAAGATCGCAGAAGCAGAATTATGCAGCGCAACAATGTAGAAAACTATTCTTCTGCTTTCGATTGGGAGAATCTGATCCGGCACTATGAAGTTGCCTATGAGATGGCGCAGCAAAGATGATTCGCTGAAGACTACATTAAAAGCGTATCTGCCCATTGACTAATTTCTGAAGCCAATACGGGAATTAGGTTTTGCCTGGGTACTTTAAAACTGTGATCAGCATTCTCCAGCCTGGTAAGTTTCGATGGCGGAAGTTCAGCACAAACTTTTTCGATCAGATTCCATTCCGCCAATTTATCTTTCGTGCCTTGCAAAAAGAGCATCGGCAAATTTACGTTCTGCAAATGAGCGGCTCGCTCAACGGAAGGGCTTCCTGCAGGATGAAGTGGGAACCCCACAAACACAACCCCTTTTACTTGCGATACTGAATTCGAAGATAAAAATTGTGAAGTCATGCGGCCACCAAACGATTTGCCACCGACCAGCAAAGGGATGTTCGGAAAAATTTCTTGTGCTTTTTTAATAGCAGCCTTCACCGCCTTATGTGCAACAGCCGGGAAGTCGGTGCGCTTCATTTTTTGCTCCATGTATAAAAAATTGTAACGCAGCGTAGCCATGTTATGCCTGGCGAGTTCGTCTGATAACTCTTTCATAAAGGAATGACTCATGCCGGCACCGGCACCATGAGCAAAAACAAAAACAGTCTTTGGATGGTCGGGTGTATAACACTCTGCCGAGAGTACATTACCCGAATCAAGTTCAATTTTAAATGAGGCAGTCTCATAGTCCATCATAGGAAATTAGGTATTTAAACTATTTGTATCAATACGATTTTATTTTTCCTGCTATCTTGCGCGACAATTAAAAAACAAGCTCATGAAAATAGCTGAAATCCATACCAAAAAAGGAGTATTGAAAATCAAATTCTTCGAAGAAGACGCACCGAATACCGTAAAGAACTTTATCGACCTGGCCGAAAAAGGTTTCTATGATGGCCTTATTTTCCATCGGGTGATCCCTAACTTCATGATCCAGGGTGGTTGCCCTAACGGCATCGGAAATGGTGGTCCGGGTTATAAAATTAAATGTGAACTCACCGGAAAAAATCAATTACACGACCGTGGCGTTTTATCGATGGCGCATGCCGGCCGCGATACTGGTGGATCACAATTTTTTATTTGCCACAATCGTCAGAATACTCAACATCTTGATCGCAATCATACTGTGTTCGGAAAAATGTATGAAGGACTGGATATCATCGATACCATCCGCCAGGGAGATGTGATGGAGAAGGTGGTGATTAAAGAAGGAGAGTCAGTTTAATACGATTATTTACTGCTTTCAGAAAATCCTTCAGGATTCAAACTCCGGTCTTATCCAGACTGGAGTTTTTTTAACCAATTTTGCTCGTCATCCCGTTTATTTGTTGTTCTTAATGATTAAGACCGTTCACAAAAAAGGACTATTTTCCTTTTGTTGAATGTGTTACTTTACATCAAACATTAAATACCATGACTACTTCACGCAGAGATTTTATTAAAAAGAGCGCCTTGGCCGTTGCCGGAGGTTCACTCCTCTCTTCATCGCTGTTTGCCAACGCTCCTAAAAAGAAATTATTAGGACTGCAGCTCTATTGTGTACGGGACGAAATGAAAAAAGATCCGCTTGGCACATTAAAGGAACTGGCGAAATTCGGATACAAAAATGTAGAGCACGCCAATTACGTAGACAGAAAGTTTTACGGCTGGACGCCAAAAGAATTTAAAAAAACACTAGGAGACCTTGGCATGTCAATGCCTAGCGGCCATACCGTGCTAGATATGAATCGTCATTGGGACACCGCAAAAAAAGACTTCACCGATGCGTGGAAGTATACCGTAGAAGATGCTGCTTACATGGGTCAGGAATTTGTCATTAGCCCATGGATGGATTCAAAAGTGCGCCAGTCCTACGATGCCCTTATGCAAATACTGGATTCATTTAATAAGAGTGGCGAACTGTGCAAAAAATCGGGAATGAAATTCGGATATCATAATCATGATTTTGAATTCAGCGAAAAGCTTAATGATAAAACGCTCTATGACATCATTCTTCAAAACACGGATCCTAACCTGGTGATGCAACAACTCGACACCGGTAACTTATATAATGGTGGAGCCAAGGCCATTGATATTGTGAAAAAATATCCGGGTCGCTTTGAATCACTGCACGTGAAGGACGAAATCAAAAGTGCCGAGGGAAGCCACGAAAAATATGAAAGCACCATTTTAGGTACTGGTATTGTGAGCATAAAAGAGGTGGTTGATTTATGTCGCGATTCAGGTGGCACTATTCATTTCATCATCGAACAGGAATCGTATCAAGGCAAGACTCCGCTTCAGTGTATGAAGGAAGATTATGATGTCATGAAGAAGTGGGGATATTAAATCAATGGACAATTAATAATTGACAATAGGCAAATAATGAAAAACCCGGAGGATACGCTCCGGGTTTTTTATTTAATGGGTTATTTACTCTTCAGAAATTTCCCAGCAAAAATCAAAAGTGGAACCGCATACACTGCGATCATTGCATACGCCATGATGGTATACCCCTTTGCAACCAGATCAATAATACCCACTTGTGCCAGTATCAACGAAGCCACCAGTGCAACGAGTGAAATAATTGCTTTTGTCATTTTCTTTAATGGCCTTCCCTTCTGAATCGTTTCGGTTTCAATACGGCTAATGAAAGCATGAATCATACCGGTGGCGGTTTCAATCAACGTCCATCCTACTACCACACCAAACACAGCAATCAGAATTGGATTAAACTCCTCCAACATTTTTAACCAGGGCACGGTTGACTCAAGAATATTTTTATCCGGATAAAATGCCATGATGGCGAAGTAGGTAAGAAACCAGGGAATCGTCATCATTAATCCTGATATGACGGAGGCAATCATACTCTCTTTTCTCGAGTGAATATCTTTGAACGTAAAAAAAGAAGCAGGATAAACGGCCAGGTTATAGCCTACATATAAAATACCGGTCCATAATAAAATTCCAATGCCAGGTGCTTCCGGCAGATAACTCGTATTCCAATCACGAAAGGTTTGAGCAATCGCATCGCCTTTACTTCCAAAAACAGAAAAAGTAAAAATGAAGTAAGCAATGAATAACGCTACCGATCCGATGGTTTCTAACTTGGCAATCATTTCTTCTCCTTTATAATTCAAGAAGCCAACCACTACCGTTATCAACACCACTCCCACCCACTTATTAAAATTCAACGTCTGATTTAGAATTTCACCGGCTGCAGATGCCATCACGGCAATGATGAGTACAGCCAATAGCAAATACACAATCTCGTAAGCGATCCAACCGGGGCCTATCAGCTTCTTCAATAATGATTTGTAATCATATACTTTCCAGTAACGACTGGCCTCCATCGACAAAAATGAGATGAGGGAGAATCCAAAGAAAATAGCCAGGCCACTGATCCATCCACCGGCTCCAAATTTTCCTCCATACTCCACAATCTCGCGGCCCGTAGCATAGCCACCGCCAATAAGCACCGATTGAAGAATGATGCCCGGAAGAAATACTCTTTTGAAAGCAGAGGAAGCAGTTGTTGTATGACTCAATGGAATGAGATTTAATTAAGCCATCAATATACAGGATTTATTTGATCGCTTCAGTGGTTGCCATCTCCCATCCTATGATGCTTTTCTTTCGGGTCGCACTCCAGCGATACTCGCCCAGCACACCGTCTTTACGAATCACGCGATGGCAGGGAATGAGATAAGCAATATGATTGGAGCCCACGGCAGAACCCACCGCCTGCATCGCTTTTGGATTTTGTATTTGCGTGGCGATGTCCTGATAGGTAGTTACATTTCCTAATGGCAGTTTTAACAGGGCCTCCCATACTTTGATCTGAAAGTTTGTTCCCTTTACGAAGAGGTGCATCTTCTCTTGGGTCTTTACTCCCGGTAGCAATCGGGATTTGCGTTCAAATATTTTATCCGTATAAGCCTGGGTTATAATTTGGTCTTGATGAAAAACAGAATTATTCCAGTGTTCTTTCATCTTCTCCAACGCATACCTTGCATCTTCTTCGGTATTGATGAAGGATAGCCAACATACACCGCGCTCAGTTACGCCAACCAATGCATTGCCGAAAGGCGTTTCATGAATTCCATATTCTATCCGAATACCCGATCCGCTTTGTTTGTATTCTTGCGGAGTGACCGCCTCGAGGGTGGTAAACAAATCATACACCCGCGACTGACTGGAAAGCCCTGCCGCCTCAGCTGCTTCGTTCAGATTTTTGGATTCCTGGAGTTTTGATTTTAAAAAATCAACGGTGAGGAATTGTAAAAACCGTTTGGGGCTGATGCCGGCCCACTCTGTAAACAAGCGTTGAAAGTGAAACGGGGAAAGATGAACCACTTCCGCTACCTCATCCAATTCGGGCTGGCGCTGAAAGTTTTTCTCCAGGTATTGAATGGCCTGCTCAATGCGCAGATAATTGATGTCCTGATCCATTGTCGTTGTCATAAATCTATTGTTTTTTGTTGAGACAAAACTGCCATAATTGGAATAATTGCTCAACCTGTTTCTTGCTGACTTCAATAAGTTATGTGCCGAGCCTATGGCTCTTGATTCAGGGGCTACTCATGTTCAACGGATTAAAATCCGTTGTTGCAATATGGTTCGAGCCGATGGCTCTATAATTCCCAAAAAAATAATTGAGCCGACTGAGTAAAATAAGAGGCGTAGCCTCGAGCAATATATTAACAACGGATTTCAATCCATTGCCTGTAATCCTATGAATAAGATAAGAACCGTAGGTTCGGGACATGTAGAAATTTACGCCTAAAAGGAATAATAAGTAGGATGCAAATACCAACTTACCATTAAGCCCAATAGGGCGAAACACCTTCCACATCCATCTCCCATACTCTTTGATATAGTAGATTTTTGATTAGTTTTATTACTCCATCAAATCCACCCTCTATGAAATCAGTTTTAAATCTCTTCTTCTTATTAGTTGCGCTATCTGCGGCTGCACAAACCAATTATGATACCGTTCAAATCCGACCGATTAAGGTTTCGGAGCAAATCTATATGCTCAAAGGTTCCGGAGGTAATATTGGGTTGCTGATTGGAAAAGAAGGATCTCTTTTAGTGGATAACCAATTTGCTCCGCTCAGCAATAAAATAAATGGAGCAGTTAAAACTATCGACCCGGGTGAGATCCGGTTCATGATCAATACGCATCTGCATGGTGATCACTCAGGTGGAAATGAGAATTTCAAAAGGATAGGCGCCACGCTAGTTGCCCATGACCAGATGCGCGAGCGCATGATGAAAGAATCAGTAAACAGAAACAATACCAAGAACCCTCCTCGCGATAAAGACGCATGGCCACTCATTACCTTTTCAGATAAGCTGAACTTTCATATCAATGATGAGGATGTTGTGCTCCATCACTTTGATATTGGCCACACCGATGGCGATGTGATTGTTCAGTTCAAAAAAGCAAATGTCATTCACACGGGCGATGCCTTCGTTCGCTATGGCTATCCCTATATCGATTTAACCAGCGGTGGTGGTGTAAATGGATTTATCAACACGCTTGATAAAATTATTTCTATTTGTGATGATAACACCAAAGTCATCCCCGGCCACGGAGAAGTAGCCAGTAGAGCCGATGTAAAAAAATTACGCGATCAGATTGCCGATATCCGCGACCAGGTAGTAGCGGCTTTGAAGAAAGGCAAAAAGGTAGAGGACATTACTGCCCTTGGCATCACCGATAAATATGAGGCAGAGTTAGGTAAAGGTTTTGTGAAGGGAAAAGATTTTGTGCTGATGATGGCGGAGAATTTGAAGAGTGGGAAGTAGAGTGTCTTATATAAACACGTTGGCAACAATTGGGTGGCTTCGTGGATAGTGACGGTTAATTATTGATTGTAGAGACCGATAGAATAAAAATATTGTTAGCGATTCCACGTTAGACAACTGACAACAAGTTAAATGACGATGAAGAAATT
>Ga0163153_10002354_pt1 | contig 27848 bp, 22 predicted proteins | sample OliLakLV19MP6IB1_FD_148629 | JGI IMG/M metagenome (GOLD analysis project Ga0163153, IMG submission 148629) | Freshwater microbial mat bacterial communities from Lake Vanda, McMurdo Dry Valleys, Antarctica - Oligotrophic Lake LV.19.MP6.IB-1 | ecosystem: Environmental > Aquatic > Freshwater >...
CGTTAGCCAGCGCCCGCATCGTCTCGATCGTCATCCGGCTGCGCTCGCCGCCGGGGGCGCGGGTCCGTGCCGATAGCACGTCCCGGTACATCGTCTCCGCTTCCGCGTGCTTGTCCTGCATCGCCAAGGCGTCGGCGATCCCCTGCTTCGTCCGCAGCGTCGACCAGTGGTCGCGCGGCAGGTCGCTCTTCTGCTGGACCGCCAGCACGTCGCGCAGGATGGTCTCCGCCTCGGCGGGCTTCTTCGCCTCCAGCAACGACGACCCCAAGGCGTTTCGCGTCGAGAGCGTCGTGAGGTGGTCCGGGCCGAAGCGCTTGGTCTGCATCTCGACCACCTTGCGGAGCGTCTCCTCCGCTTCGGCGTGCTTGCCGAGGCTCGCCAGCACACGGGCCAGGCTGGTGCGCGAGACGAGCGTGTCGCTGTGCTGATCGCCCAGCTTGGCCCGGCGGCGCTCCAGCACGCGCTCGTGCATCGTCTCCGCCTCGGCGAACTCCTTGCGGTCCATCGCCATCTGCGCCAGCGCATACATCGACGCCAGCGTGTCGGGGTCATCCTCTCCGAGTTCCGTCCGGCGCAGGTCGAGCACCTCGCGGCGCATCCTTTCCGCCTCGGCGCGGTCGCCGGAGTAGTAAAGCGACTGGGCGAGACTGTCCATCGATGCGAGCGTGTCACGGTGCTTGGCCCCAAGCACCTCGCGGCGCAGGGCGAGCACCTTGCGCTTGAGCTCGGTGGCCTCGGCCGTGCGGTTGAGCATTGTCAGGGCGGTGCCTAAGTGGTGCATCGACGCCAGCGTGTCGGCGCTCTTCTCGCCGAGCTTGCCGCGCCGAGTTTCCGCCGCGGCCGACAATTGTTTCTCGGCATTGGTCCATTGCCCGAGCGCGCCGTAGGTGACGCCCAGCGTGTGCATGATCTCCGCCTGCACCAGCGGGTCGCCGTGGAACCGCTGCTTGGCGCCCTCGGCGGCGTCGTCGAGCAACTGCTTCACGCTGACCTCGCCGGTCTTCGCGTTGTTGGGGTTCGCCGACTCGAGCATGGCGCGGAAGAAAGACGACAGCACGTTCGCCCGCTCGGCGGCAATCTCCGCCTTCACGCGCAGGTCCTTCGCCTCCAGCTCCGCCGCCTCGGCGCGGTCGCGCAGGTTACGCTCGCGAACGAAGCCGACCGCCATGACCGTCGCGATCGCCGCCATCACGACGGCCCCCGCCACCGCCCAGCGCGTCAGCCGCTTCTTACGCCGCTGCGCCGCCGCGGCCTCGGCCTCGCGGGCCTTCGCCTCGCGCCGCTGCGGCAGCTCGCGCAATCGCTTCGCCAACTCCGCCGCGGTGCCCAGCCGGCGGCGCGGATCGCCCTCGACGCAGTCGGCAATGTCCTGCCGAACCATCTCGTCCTCGATGTCGCGCTCCCAGCCGGCGGCGATCGGACGATCGAGGTCGCCGGCCACCATTTGATACAGCAGCACGCCCAGGGCGTACACATCGCCCTGCACCGTGAACGGCTTGTTCGCGAGGATCTCCGGCGGCGCGTACATGCGCGTGCCCGTCCGGCTCGCTTCCGCATCGGCCATCACCGTCTCGGTGAACCCCGAGCCGGTCGTCATCCGCAGGTCGCTCAAGCGCGAGGTGTCGGTGACCACGCCGATGCCGAAGTCCGCGAGCACCGGGCGCGGCGTGCCGCTCTCGTCCTTGCGAATCAAAATGTTGGTGGGCTTGAGGTCCTTGTGCAGGATGCCCACCGAGTGCGCCGCCGCCACCGCCTCGGCGACGCGGGCCACCATGTCCAGCCGCAGTTCCATCGGCACCTTGGCGATGCCGCCCTGCGTTTCGCTCCAGTCGGCGAGGTTGCCCTGCTCGCTGAACTCGCTCTCCAAAAAATACGGCGGCGCTTCGAGCTGGACCTCGTACAACTTCGCGATGTCCTTGCGTTCGCCGAGGGCGTGGCGGATCAAACGGAACAGCGTCAGCTCGCGCTTGAAGGAGCGCAATCGCTCGGCATCGAAGCAGAACTTGAACACGCGGTGATCGAATGTCCGCCCGTGCCTGCCGAGCCAAACTTCGCCGAAGCCGCCCTCGCCGAGCTTGCGGTCGAGCACCCAGCCGGGCCGGCGCGGGATCATCAACCCCGCCGCGGGACGCCAGCCCAATGTCTCCTCTTCCTCCGCGGAATAAGCATGTTTAGCCTTCTCATTGTCGGGCGGCTTGGTGAACGGCGCGATGTTCTCGGCGCCGACCTCGAACACCTCCATCGGTTCGTCGAGGCCCTTGACGAGGTACCGGCCGTACGCCATCCACTTGATCTCTGGCACGCCCCCGGACGCCGTGACAAGGCCGGGCATCGTCGGGTGCTGGCGGATGTTCTGGCGGGCGCTGTCGAAGGCGGCGCGGGTAAGAAGGATCTGCCCGCCCTGCGCGAGGTTCATGATGCGGGCCGCGATGTCGGCGGGCAGGCCCACGACTTTGCGCTGGCCATCCATGTCGGCGTCGATCTCGGTGACTTCACCCAGGTGCAGCCCGACGCGGACACGCAGCTTCTCCGGCTGCCAGTCGCCGGTATTCAGCATGTATTGAAAGCGCAAGGCCGCGTTGACCGCGTCGCTGGGCGCGACGAAGCGAGCGAGGAACCCATCGCCGACGTCCTTGAGAAGCTCGGCCCGGGCGGTGGTCGCGATGATCTGCTTGAAGATGGCGTCGTGCCGGTTAATCAGCCGGGCATAAGCGGCGTCGCCGATGCGCCGCTTCATGTCGACGGAACTGACCGCGTCGGTGAACATCAGGACCATCAGGCGCGACGCGGGGATCTCACCGGCCGCCTCAAGGATCGCGGTGGCGCCGTGAGCGTCATCAGGTTGTGAAGAGGGATCGGACATGGTTCTCGAAAATCGCAAGGCGCCGGGCGCCGAGAGTATTTTCCGGTCAAAACAGGATATGGCAAAGTGAGACGTGGTACTAACGGGGAGGCGCGACGCCAAGCGTCGCGGACGCTTTCCACCGGCAAGAGAGTCCGTTTGTCCCCTCTCCCGCGGCCGCAACCTTTCGCACAATCGGACGTTGTACCCGATGGTCCTCGCCCCGCCGGTTCGCATGCGCCCCGCCAAGCAAAAACGCCCGCTGACATCTTGTGCCAACGGGCGTCTGACATGGAGCCGCAGCGGGAGGGCCGCGATGAGCATCGCCCTCGACTTGCTTCAATGGGGCCACGCCGGTGAAGGCGTGGAGATCGCGCCTTCACCGCCGGCCGAGCACACGACGTTCCAGCTTCAATGGTGCCACGCCGGTGAAGGCGTGGAGATGACCGCCGCCCTCGCCGAGTCCAACAAGGAACTGCTCGCTTCAATGGGGCCACGCCGGTGAAGGCGTGGAGATGGACGTGGACGGAATCGACGAAGACGCTCACGCTTCAATGGGGCCACGCCGGTGAAGGCGTGGAGATAGGGACGTCCCACCATTAGGCGCTGGCCGGGTAATGGCTTCAATGGGGCCACGCCGGTGAAGGCGTGGAGATCGGAGTGATTTAGGTCGATGGCCTGTGTGGGTTTTCGCTTCAATGGGGCCACGCCGGTGAAGGCGTGGAGATACCCACAGATCATCACCGACCGAACCGGAAAGATGATGCTTCAATGGGGCCACGCCGGTGAAGGCGTGGAGATGAGCCAGAGGAGCAATCAGATGAGCACGACGAATCAGAGCTTCAATGGGGCCACGCCGGTGAAGGCGTGGAGATCATGGCTTTGCCTTTCAAAGTGTTTGCGGTGCGGTCAGCTTCAATGGGGCCACGCCGGTGAAGGCGTGGAGATGTCGATCTCGGCGATGGCGTCGCGAAGCAGGTGGTGCGGCTTCAATGGGGCCACGCCGGTGAAGGCGTGGAGATCGTGATGAGTGGTTCCATCCACAGCCCGGAGGCGAGGCTTCAATGGGGCCACGCCGGTGAAGGCGTGGAGATACTGCGGGCACATGCAGGTGCTCGACTGGTCGGGGGTGCTTCAATGGGGCCACGCCGGTGAAGGCGTGGAGATTGGATTCCCGGCATGGACGGGGACGGGCCGTGGTACGTGCTTCAATGGGGCCACGCCGGTGAAGGCGTGGAGATGATCATCACCTGGCGGGCAGCCCGCAGATCCTCGGGGCGCTTCAATGGGGCCACGCCGGTGAAGGCGTGGAGATGTCGAGATGGCAATGCGACAGGGCGCGGCGTTTGGGCTTCAATGGGGCCACGCCGGTGAAGGCGTGGAGATCTCGCCGCGCTGTGGCCGGCGCGATGAACGACCTGATGCTGCAATGGGGCCACGCCGGTGAAGGCGTGGAGATCAAGCAGACGGGTATGTAAGCCGAAAGCGTGGCTGTGCTTCAATGGGGCCACGCCGGTGAAGGCGTGGAGATGTTGCGGGCCGATCGGTCAGGCTCGCGGGGGCAGATTGCTTCAATGGGGCCACGCCGGTGAAGGCGTGGAGATCCGCAGGCGGATAACGCGCATCATGGGCAGGACGCGCTTCAATGGGGCCACGCCGGTGAAGGCGTGGAGATTGCGTTTGAAGGCCTTTTGACGGCGTTCGCCGACAAGCTTCAATGGGGCCACGCCGGTGAAGGCGTGGAGATCATCGCGCCGCCATGTCGCTCGAAGGCGTGCGTGAGTGGCTTCAATGGGGCCACGCCGGTGAAGGCGTGGAGATCTCTCCGGTTTCGAGCGGTCGTCGGGAAGCCAGTAGGTGCTTCAATGGGGCCACGCCGGTGAAGGCGTGGAGATCAAGGCGGTGCAGGTCGGGTTCTCTGAAGCGCTCCGGCTTCAATGGGGCCACGCCGGTGAAGGCGTGGAGATCTTGCCGGTGAGCGCGTCGATCTGGCCGTCGCGGTAGCTTCAATGGGGCCACGCCGGTGAAGGCGTGGAGATATGAGTACGCAGCCAAGCTCTCCGCCATTCTGGAAGGGCTTCAATGGGGCCACGCCGGTGAAGGCATGGAGATCGCCCATATGCACCGGGGTTGGTGGTGCATCGACGCCGCTTCAATGGGGCCACGCCGGTGAAGGCGTGGAGATAAGATGTAGCAGGCCGCCGGCGGGAGCGGGTAGACGGTGCTTCAATGGGGCCACGCCGGTGAAGGCGTGGAGATGGTTCAGCAGAACTACAAGATTTACACGGAGGGATTGCTTCAATGGGGCCACGCCGGTGAAGGCGTGGAGATGCCGCTGGCGTCTCGGCCGGCACCGCGTCCACGATCTGCTTCAATGGGGCCACGCCGGTGAAGGCGTGGAGATCTTTCGAGGGTGGCGGACACAACGGCATACAACGATGCGCTTCAATGGGGCCACGCCGGTGAAGGCGTGGAGATGCTGCCTGACAGGGACGACACGCTTCCCGACGTTCATGCTTCAATGGGGCCACGCCGGTGAAGGCGTGGAGATTTTTGCGACCTTTCGACCACTGCGGTAGGCAGTACGTGCTTCAATGGGGCCACGCCGGTGAAGGCGTGGAGATACGTTGCGAAGGTGGTCAGCCATTCCAAGGGCGGATTGCTTCAATGGGGCCACGCCGGTGAAGGCGTGGAGATAACAGCGAATCGTCGGCGTTGTGCTCCACTTCGACGCTTCAATGGGGCCACGCCGGTGAAGGCGTGGAGATGCAGACGCATAAGAGCACCGGCACCATTACGACCCTGCTTCAATGGGGCCACGCCGGTGAAGGCGTGGAGATGAAACCCTTTGCCACCGCGCAGCGCCAGTGTCATAGCTTCAATGGGGCCACGCCGGTGAAGGCGTGGAGATCGCCACCAATCTGAGCGCCACCATCAGCCGTTACATTGCTTCAATGGGGCCACGCCGGTGAAGGCGTGGAGATGCAGGCCGCGAGGCCGGAAAGGAATCACAGTGAGCGACGCTTCAATGGGGCCACGCCGGTGAAGGCGTGGAGATGCTGTACGCTCGCGGTTGGCCGTTCATACCCTGCACCGCTTCAATGGGGCCACGCCGGTGAAGGCGTGGAGATTCGACGGGCCCTTGAGGATCATGATGGGGTAGCGGGCGCTTCAATGGGGCCACGCCGGTGAAGGCGTGGAGATCCAACAACACGACGCGCGGGAAAATGACCACCGGCCTGCTTCAATGGGGCCACGCCGGTGAAGGCGTGGAGATACGGCGACGTCGGCGATCGAGGGAGAGAGGTGATCGCTTCAATGGGGCCACGCCGGTGAAGGCGTGGAGATGAGGGCACCGTCCGCGAGCTCCTCGAATCGAAGGTGCTTCAATGGGGCCACGCCGGTGAAGGCGTGGAGATGACGTTGGACCACTGCGCGAAGTCGGCGGCCTGCTCGCTTCAATGGGGCCACGCCGGTGAAGGCGTGGAGATTCAGCGCCATCGACTTCTACGCGGACTGCACCGACGCGCTTCAATGGGGCCACGCCGGTGAAGGCGTGGAGATGCGGCGGCGGCGTGAGGATCGAGAGGACATTGTCGGGGCTTCAATGGGGCCACGCCGGTGAAGGCGTGGAGATCCCATCACCTCCTCACGGAGTCCACGACATGCCCCGGCTTCAATGGGGCCACGCCGGTGAAGGCGTGGAGATCTCAACCGCCTTGCGGCCGTCGAGAATCAGCCAAGCCGCTTCAATGGGGCCACGCCGGTGAAGGCGTGGAGATGCTGATAGACGAGGGCGCGCTCCGCGCCGGTCAAGTTGCTTCAATGGGGCCACGCCGGTGAAGGCGTGGAGATCCTCCTCAAGTTCCTCCGCACCGCCGGCCTCTCCGCGGCTTCAATGGGGCCACGCCGGTGAAGGCGTGGAGATGTCGTCGTCGGTGGGCACCCACTCGCCCCACTGTTTGCTTCAATGGGGCCACGCCGGTGAAGGCGTGGAGATCAACGCCGCCGGCCGCCGCAAGCGCGACGCCTTCGGGCTTCAATGGGGCCACGCCGGTGAAGGCGTGGAGATCTTCTCGATGAGCGAGGTGGCGATCGTGCTGAATTAGCTTCAATGGGGCCACGCCGGTGAAGGCGTGGAGATGGTGATGTCGCCGGTGACTCGCGATGATGCCTGCGCGCTTCAATGGGGCCACGCCGGTGAAGGCGTGGAGATGGAGGGTTCGCCCGTGGCGTTTGTCGCGACACTGCCGCTTCAATGGGGCCACGCCGGTGAAGGCGTGGAGATACGGTAGATCACGCTCGGAGCCAGATGAACGAAGACGCTTCAATGGGGCCACGCCGGTGAAGGCGTGGAGATCGCTCGCGGACTGCACGGTCAGCGGCCCCCGGCTCGCTTCAATGGGGCCACGCCGGTGAAGGCGTGGAGATCCGGGTTCTCGCCGCGCGGGACGCGCTCGTGATTGAGCTTCAATGGGGCCACGCCGGTGAAGGCGTGGAGATGTGATTCTGATTGTTGGGATCAGCAAGCGGCCGGTGCTTCAATGGGGCCACGCCGGTGAAGGCGTGGAGATATCAGGCGGATGCGAGGTGGCGGGAGCAGCTTGAGTGCTTCAATGGGGCCACGCCGGTGAAGGCGTGGAGATAAGAACGCCAAGCGGCGGGACCTGGCGTGGGTGATCATGCTTCAATGGGGCCACGCCGGTGAAGGCGTGGAGATTTGAGCTTCGACCTCCAACCCGGTCTGGACGATATCGCTTCAATGGGGCCACGCCGGTGAAGGCGTGGAGATAGAAATCCCGCCGCGCCTGCCTCATCTTCCACGCCTCGCTTCAATGGGGCCACGCCGGTGAAGGCGTGGAGATCATCGCGGCCGCCGGGGCCAAGGGTCAGGACGTGCGGCTTCAATGGGGCCACGCCGGTGAAGGCGTGGAGATATCGCCTGGGTCATGCCGGCGGTGCCGGACTGGATGCTTCAATGGGGCCACGCCGGTGAAGGCGTGGAGATCATGTCCAGCTTGCCCTTGACGATAGCAACGTCCGTCCCGCTTCAATGGGGCCACGCCGGTGAAGGCGTGGAGATCGAACCTGCAACCGGCTGGGCACTCAACGGCTTACCGGCTTCAATGGGGCCACGCCGGTGAAGGCGTGGAGATCTTACATCGGGTTCGCCAATCGGGGTGGGGAGATTTGCTTCAATGGGGCCACGCCGGTGAAGGCGTGGAGATCTTCTTCTGGTCGCCGGGCTGGGGCGACATCTTCCGGCTTCAATGGGGCCACGCCGGTGAAGGCGTGGAGATCTGCTCCGGTGTCTCTGTCCGCGTATGACGCAACTTAGCTTCAATGGGGCCACGCCGGTGAAGGCGTGGAGATGCCGGCGTCATCCTCTCCGCCGACGACCACCTCACCGCTTCAATGGGGCCACGCCGGTGAAGGCGTGGAGATTGCCGCCACCGTCGAATCTGTGGGTTCGGATGAACGGGCTTCAATGGGGCCACGCCGGTGAAGGCGTGGAGATGAGGAGACCGCCGAGCAGTCGGCGGACGCCGCGGCGCTTCAATGGGGCCACGCCGGTGAAGGCGTGGAGATTCGCCTTCGTCCGGCCCTTCGTCCATCCAAGCTGGTAGCTTCAATGGGGCCACGCCGGTGAAGGCGTGGAGATGTTTTTCGCGGCGCTGGGGGCGACGGACGCGAAGCTGCTTCAATGGGGCCACGCCGGTGAAGGCGTGGAGATGCGGCGTGTCCCCTGAAACGACCTCACCAGCCGGGTGCTTCAATGGGGCCACGCCGGTGAAGGCGTGGAGATGCCACGAACTGCGGCGTGCCCGGCTGCTGGCGGCTGGCTTCAATGGGGCCACGCCGGTGAAGGCGTGGAGATACACGCGGAGCTTTTGGCGGTCGGTCTTGCACTCGAAGCTTCAATGGGGCCACGCCGGTGAAGGCGTGGAGATGAGAGCGGCACAAATGCTTGAAGAAGAAGAGGGTACGCTTCAATGGGGCCACGCCGGTGAAGGCGTGGAGATGAAAAAGCTGTTGTACGCGCCGCGCGAAAGGAAGGCGCTTCAATGGGGCCACGCCGGTGAAGGCGTGGAGATCATCATGGGCCTGCCCCGCGCCACCGGCGCCCTCCTGCTTCAATGGGGCCACGCCGGTGAAGGCGTGGAGATGGAGGAGGCCTTTGGGGTTGGCGGCGGGGTTGCCGACGCTTCAATGGGGCCACGCCGGTGAAGGCGTGGAGATTCGGAGAGCGTGTCCTCGCCGACGTCCGTCAGACGTTGCTTCAATGGGGCCACGCCGGTGAAGGCGTGGAGATTATCTCTTCAGTCTCAACGACGACATAGCAGCCGTTCGGCTTCAATGGGGCCACGCCGGTGAAGGCGTGGAGATCGCCGCGCTCCTCTTCCTCGACCGCGTCGCGAAGTGGGCGCTTCAATGGGGCCACGCCGGTGAAGGCGTGGAGATCTACCTCATCGCCTGCAACGCCACCGGCCGCACATAGCTTCAATGGGGCCACGCCGGTGAAGGCGTGGAGATCGACCCGCTCACGAGCGAAAGCGCCGGCCGAGGACCCGCTTCAATGGGGCCACGCCGGTGAAGGCGTGGAGATAACTCTTGACCAAATTCCAACGCAACGTCTTTATCCAGCTTCAATGGGGCCACGCCGGTGAAGGCGTGGAGATATGAGGCGGCCGCCAAGGACCGCACCTCCTCCGGCTTGCTTCAATGGGGCCACGCCGGTGAAGGCGTGGAGATGCGTCCGCTCGCGGCGAACACGCTCAAGCGCGTCGCGCTTCAATGGGGCCACGCCGGTGAAGGCGTGGAGATTGCTCCAGCCAGGACCGATCGAGCCCCGCGTGAATCACGCTTCAATGGGGCCACGCCGGTGAAGGCGTGGAGATGGGACATTCGCTCGACTCCAGCCCCTTTGTCCTCTCGCGCTTCAATGGGGCCACGCCGGTGAAGGCGTGGAGATCACCAAGCACTACGGCGGCCCGCGCCCGGGCATCGGCGCTTCAATGGGGCCACGCCGGTGAAGGCGTGGAGATGACGATGAAACGGGCGACCTCACCGTTAAGGTTTGCGGCTTCAATGGGGCCACGCCGGTGAAGGCGTGGAGATCCTGAAGCTCGGTCCCGATGCCCATAACGCGACGCTCGCTTCAATGGGGCCACGCCGGTGAAGGCGTGGAGATGAATGGGTTGCAGTTTGCGTGCCGACCAAAAGTCGGAGCTTCAATGGGGCCACGCCGGTGAAGGCGTGGAGATAGCGTGGGTTGCAAGCAATTACACTCGGTGAAATCGCTTCAATGGGGCCACGCCGGTGAAGGCGTGGAGATCATCACTACGTCCCATTCCAAAATCTCGCAATGCAGGCTTCAATGGGGCCACGCCGGTGAAGGCGTGGAGATAACGGCGTCTTCGCCCGCCACCCCATCATGATCCTGCTTCAATGGGGCCACGCCGGTGAAGGCGTGGAGATGGACGACCTTCTGGGGTGTGTGCGGCTCCGAAAGTTAGCTTCAATGGGGCCACGCCGGTGAAGGCGTGGAGATACGGCGACGTCGGCGATCGAGGGAGAGAGGTGGGAGAGCTTCAATGGGGCCACGCCGGTGAAGGCGTGGAGATATGGCGCGGCCGGCCTGGAGTCGACGCGGCCGGCGGCGCTTCAATGGGGCCACGCCGGTGAAGGCGTGGAGATGGGCGTCACCCACCGGCACTGCGCGGGCCGTTCATCGCTTCAATGGGGCCACGCCGGTGAAGGCGTGGAGATGCCGCGTCGGCATCCTCCAGCCCACGCCGCTGCACGGGCTTCAATGGGGCCACGCCGGTGAAGGCGTGGAGATGCCGCCGATCTACTTCGACCCCGACGACGTCGTCCCGCTTCAATGGGGCCACGCCGGTGAAGGCGTGGAGATGCCGATGGCGCCACCCCCTGCGGCGACGGCTACACCTTGCTTCAATGGGGCCACGCCGGTGAAGGCGTGGAGATGCGGGCACATCGCCTGTGAGTTCGTGTCGCCGGTGCTGCTTCAATGGGGCCACGCCGGTGAAGGCGTGGAGATGGCGTGAGGCGGACGGTGGCGATGCCGGTGCCGTGGGCGCGGCTTCAATGGGGCCACGCCGGTGAAGGCGTGGAGATGCCGGCCCTTGCATGTCTGTACGAACACAACACTTTCGACAGCAGATGCGAGCGGTTGTCTTTGACTACCGCTATCGGGCCGGCCGAGGGAGGTAAACACGAACATAACTCTTGACTTGTCAAAGAACACGAGCGGTAGCCAAGGATCGTGCACCACCGAGCCGCTCGCAGGCGTCGACGCGACGAAGAGTCGCCGCCGTCGAAAACCATTTGCCTCGTCATAATACTCATTTCGTTCGTCATTGGATTGGCCGATCCTGAACAATCGCACAACCTATCAGCCGCTCGTCTGGACCACCGTCTGCTGATTTTCGATGCGAGTCAAATGATCAACGTCCTCACCAGTGGCTTGTGCGGACGGCCGATCACCTCCATCGCCGCTTCAAGGCTCAAGTGAGCTGGCCCCAGATCCAGGATCAGCAGTTGATCCTCTCGTTCGTGCACATGTGGATGCAAGTCCGACCGTAACTGGGCAAGTTCCTTATTGGTCAATTCACAGAGGAATACCGAGAACTGCACATGGTCGCCCACATCATCGAGAGAATTAAACACTTTCGTTCGTCGCTTATCGCTGCTGACGTCATAGCTGATTAAATAGTGTCGGCGAGCCATAGGTTATTCCCGCTATCGATCATTTCATCCATCACCATACTCACCGAGTCACCACGCTTGTATAACTCGGCACATCCCCACGCAGCCAGCGCGCCAGCAGCCGCGCCTGCAGGCGGATAACCGTGCGCCAGGAGCAGCGATAGTCGAACACCGGGTGCGTCACCAGTTGGTCGAGGCGGGCCTCGTACGCCTGGAGAAATGACTTCCGTCCCGCCGGCTGGAGGATGCACCCCGCGGCCGATCGACTGAAGTTCTTCTGCTGAACCATGCCCGTGTTGATCGCCGTGATGACCGCGGAGTCCACGATCGTCGCCCGCAGCGGTTCCATCAGGTCCAGCGCCAGCGCCGGCCGGCCGTGCCGCGGCTGATGATAAAAGCCCCACCATGGATCGAGGCCCTCACTCAATAGCGCCACCGTGCACTCCTTGGCGAGCAGTGCGTAGCCGAACGAAAGCAATGCATTCACCGGGTCGCGCGGCGGCCGACGATTACGGCTTGTAAAATCCCAGTGGGCATCGAAATCCCGTGGCTTGAGCATCTGCGCGAAGTGCTGAAAGTATATGGCGGCAATATTGCCTTCAATTCCCAGTAAACTTTCGAGCGAGCCGGCCGCCGCGGCGCGCTTGGGCAACTCCGCGAGGTCATCGAGCACCCGATCGGGCACGTTCGCATTGCGGCGGAGCAGCGAACGCTGGTTCGCCGCCTTGTCCATCACCAGCCGCTGAGCGAAGGAAAGGCATTGCTTTGGGTCGGCGGCGGCGCGGAATTGAGCCGCGCGGTCGTAGGCGTTGCGCAGGCCTTGCCCGAAGGTTATTCCGTTGAACCAGTGCCCGGTTGACAGATACACGATCGGCACATTCGCCTCGCACAGCAGGTGAATCGTCTGCGTGGACACCTGGATGTTGCCGCACAACACCAGCTGGCTGACATCGATGAGTCGCGCCTCGCCGATCGGCTCGCGGTCCTTGCGGATGATGAGCTTGCTGTGGCTCTTGCCGACGGAGGCCCCCTGCTCCTGGACATACAGCGGCGCCGCATGTTCGCGGGCCGGATACAGCCGGCGCACGTCCGGCTGCTGCGGGTCGCGCGGCACCACCGCCAGCGCCAGCGTCTCGTCCGGCAGGCAGATGCCGCTGAGCGAACAGCCGTTGCACTTGGGGCTGTCCTCCAGTGGCGGTGGCAATGTTGTGCTTCGCGCCGCCAGTTGCGCTTCACGCAGAAATCGCAACGTGTCCGCCTCGAGCTCGGCAGTGAACGGCACGTCAACGCGGGTACGGGAGCCGGCAAAATACAACACACCATGGTCGCAGGCATATCCTGCATCGCGCAACAGCAGACCCTGAGCCATTAGTTGCACTCGCTCCGGTTCCCACGACCGCTCGGGATTATTGGGCACCCGCCCGCGCTTCGTCTCCACCGGCACCGCCTCGCTGCAATCGGACGACACCAGGTCGAGCTTCGCGGTGAGTCCCAGGGCGTCGGAACTGAGCGGGACCGAGCGTGAAATGACAGGCGGCTCATCGCCCACCGGGCCCGCCGGGAGTTGCTTTTTCGATTTCTTCGTAGCTGGGGCGCTTGGATCACCGCCCTCTCCCTCATCGCCTTTCGCTGCGTCGGCGGCCGGCGGTCGATCTTCTCCCGCGTCGGCCGATCCCGCTAAGCCGCCAGCGGCTACTGCGTCGGGCAGCACGTGGTCGAGTTGATCCACCCGCCGGTGCACGTGCCTGCCTTCGATGGTGTATACATTGTCCGCCCACCGCCCCTCCACGTGCATGAGGTGAAACAGACGAGGGCAGTAGACATACTCGTTGAGCATGCGGACGGGGAGCGGCCCGCCCTCTCGATCCAATGTGGCGCTGGCTTCCATGCCGGCCGGTGCGGTGGAATCAGCGGACATGGTCAGTCTCCATTTTGAGTGTCAATGGCGGCGAGAAGGCCAAAGCCGCAGTGCCGGCCGGCGCCGAGGGTGATGGGGCCGGGGATGGGAACTTCGGCGGGAAGCCAACGGCTTTCAGTATCTTTCGGGTTCTCTCGACGACCTAACGAAAGTCGCACATGAATCGCAGTAAGATCTTTGAGATGCGCCGGACGGTGGTAGCCCGTGTGCCGTCCGTCGCGGTCGTACTTGTGAGCGCTCAGGCAGTTCTTCAGAAACGGAATCGATTGCCACGTGAACTCGCAGGGCGCTTCGATCCCTGCGCGCTTCAGAGCTTTGCAGATCAGCTTCGCGGTTTCACGGGCGATCGCCTCCGGCTTGTCGGTCTTCGATTTCTTGTTGTGGCCGTCGAGGATCACCGGTGTGACCGTATGCCAGACGCGCGACGCGCCCAAATAGTGATTGGCGATGAACGTTTCTTTCGGTGGGGTGAACTTCCGTAAGGTGATCCGTTCGTGAACCACAGGCTTGGAGTCGGCTTCGCACAACTCGAAATCGCCTTCGGGCCTGAGCGCTTCACCATCCAGCCGATCCGCCAGGTGCTCCAGCTCACGGTCCATGCCCAGCGGCGCGATGACCGTCACGTTCCGAATCATCGCGTCGGCATGGGCATGCCCAATTGAGGGGAGCGGCACATAAGAGAACTGCCGATGCTCGTCGGTGGACAACGCATCCCGCTTGCCGCGGACAACCCGATTAACCCACTCCCCCCGCTCTTCACGCGGCATCCACGGCGGCGGGTGGCCGTGGTCAACATCCATCACGCGGAGCGCAAGATGCCGCACCATGCCGGCGATGTGGACGAGTTTGGCGTGGGAATAGCGGAAGGTCTCGTCGTTCTCGTCGAGTAGTTGAAAGACGGCTGCTCGCCTCCCAAGCGGCCGCTCCGTGCTGGAATAGAACACCCGCTCGAAGACCTTCGGTTTATCCACCGTGTGGAGCGGTTCACCGTGAACGATGCGGTTCATGGCCGTCTCGTGGCAATGGCGAAGGTCACACAATGAACACTGCTGTGTATCCTGGTCCACCGTCGGAGTCCGCAGCATGCCTTCATCGCGCCACACATCCGCCTTCGGATGCCAGCGGATGCCCTTGAGCGATTGCAGCCTCGTTTCGTCCGCCCGATCCGCGTCCGCAAATGCCATGTCGATGCCCCAGCCCAGCGTCGTCAGGCTCCGCGCGGCATCACGAATCCGGTCCACAGGCGCATCGGGATGTTGGCTGATATCCCAAACATAATGTACCTCCGGCTTCTGATCGGGTTCAAGCAAAAATAGCGTCGGAATCGTCGGCTTGGCGGTCAGGCGTTCCTGCCGATTAAACTTCTTGTCACCATCATTGTTGGGGACGAAGCGGGTGATGGCCTGTCCCGTTTTAGAACGGGGTGCAATGATGATCGGCGCGGCGAGCCCTTGCAACCATTCCAGCGCCTTGCCCACGGCTGTATCAAGTTCACCCCGCCGCGCGACGCCGGCGACCAATGCCTGAAACAAACGAAACGGCGACGGCGGCCACTCCGGCGGACCGCCTCGATCGAGCAGGCCGTGGTAGCGTTCGTTGAGAAACCGGACGGTGAGGAGAAGATGAGTCATTGAGAATCTCCTGTATCGTCGGTCTGATCCAATTCGCCTTCATCAGATGAGCCTGTCCCGCTCGGCAATAGACCCGTCAACTTCTGAATCCTGGAGACAGGAGCGTCGCTACCCCCCAACACGGCAAGCATTTGGTCTGCCATTGGCTTCATGTCATCGTCCGCCTGAACAGCCTCAAGATACTTCTGCAACTTTTTGACAGGGCCAGCGTTCAACTTCGTGCCTGTGCTGTTCGGCTCCAGTCCTTCAATAAGTGCCGTGAGGATGTCGCCCGGATTGCCGACATTTTTTGCTTTCTTGTCGGCCTTCTTCTTGGCATCCGCATCAATCGATGCCTTCAAGCGAGTCTTGTCGAAGACGAGCGGTTGATTCTGCGGTTGGACGATGCCAAGATCGGCTGCGGCGACTTTGGCGAACTCCACGAGATTGATGCCGTCTGGGTTCCATCCCATTTCTTCGCCGTCGGCTTTGAACTGTCTCCACGCCGCCTTCGACTTCGGCAGCAACTGACAACCTTGTCGAAGCGTCGAGTCCGGCGTGGCGGTAAGTGCGATCAAGGAAAGCGCGAGGATATATCGCTGAAGCTTTTTAGTCTCATCAGCATCCTTGCCCTTCAATGCCCGCAGGACCGCCAGATTCAGCGAAACGTCACGGCGGATGTCGCCCTTGATTTGGACGCCACCGATCTTTTGTGATGATGGAACATCCGCAAGGCCGTGATCAGAAGGTTTGCCGTCAAGACCTGCTGGAATAAGACCCTCTTGCTCGTACTTGATGGGGGGCGAATATTGCGCTGATCGCCTGATCGACGTTACGTCGAACGCACGAATGATTGAGTTGATCAGCCGCGGCACCTTTACGCCAGTCCCGCGCGAATCCCAGACCCCGAATACAAGACTGGTTCCGCCCAACCTCGCGATCGGTGCGGCATTGCCCTTCGCGTAGGCTTTGAAGGCGGCAACAATCTCATCCCGAAGCGTGGTGCCGCGAAAAACAGCATCCGCAAGGCGATGGCCGACATTCAGTATGCTTACGGGATCGGCATCTTCCGTGAGCCTCACTTTGTACTGCGGAACCAGGGAGTCGTAAGGCGGGGAACTAAACAACGGTTCCATTCGATTTGCCTGAGATGGAATGCTGTCGAGCACACAGACGTTCTTCGAAGGGTCCGACGGATCAGTTTGATCGATATTGTAGACCGCTGGATCGTCCGACTTCTCCGAAGGATTGGCATAACTGGGCGGAAAGACGATCTCGCTTGTGGGGTCGAATGAAGGCGGCTTGAGGAATTGCTGGCCGACGACCATCACCGGGCCGTCGATGGCGAGCAATTTATCGAACTCTCCATAGGTCACTTTGGCTGACTCAGGCATGGTGGCTCCTTTCGAGCGTGGCTTGGGAAAAGGTCTTGTGTTTGCGTTGGTCAGTGCGAAAGTAATTGTCAAAGACGCAGTCTTTTGAACCTGGGAACCGCACGAAGCCATTGGTCACAGCCCCTACGAGGTTCGCGGGGATGCCCGGATTGGTCGAGGAGAGCGCTGGCCAGACGGTATAGCGGGACTGATTAGGAACGCCCGTCGGCGTGGGTCGGGCGCGCTGCAAGCCGATAAAGCAGAAGGCTTCGAGAGCCGGGCAGCAGTCGGTCTCCATCTTGTGCGTGTCGGGAGAAAAGCCACTGTCAAGCGGATGCGACTTGTTCCCTCGACGTGGATCGAAGTAGAACGGTTCTCGCTTCTTCGCCTTGACCTTTCGCGGCTTCTTTCCGTTGGCCGGCTGATTTGGCATTCTGACTGGATCAAATACAGCACAAAGATCATCGAACGGGTCACTACTAACGGGACGTATGGCGGCCAACATTGCACGGAGAATAACCCGGTCTTTCATCGATCCGGCCCACGGCTTGATGGACTTGTCACTCCACCAATCAAGCAAGATTGATATGCGTCCGTCATTCGACCGAAGTTCGAATGGTGTGAATGGCGGTTCTTTCTCTGATTTGTCCGAGTGATCGTCGTCTTGTTCCTGCAAAGGATCTTCTAGAACATTATCAACCCATATCTTGAGTGCACGGGTCGCCTCAAGTAATTCCGCTAGCGTCTTCGACTGGTTTTTGGTGATGACGTAGAAATGAGAGCCTTCAAACCATCCCTCCGCCCCGGGCCACAACCGATCCGCCAGTTCTAGCAGGCCGCAACAGGCGAAGAACTGGCCGGGGTTCGTGAGGTCAACGGGGACGGTGATATTGGGTTTCGCGTGACTCATATCACACCACCTCCTGGTGGGTGGCATCGACCGGTTCATTCCCGATTTCCGAGTCGGCACTGGCAAGGGCGTCGGCGCATCGCAACAGGTTTTCCAGCCAGGCGAGGTGCCACCAGCCGTACTTGCGCTGGAGTCGGGCGAAGCGTTGGATGGATTCCGTGTGGATCGCGTCCGAACGGGGCTCGGTATCGGGGTCGAAGCCGCCTTTTGGAAAATGTGGCCGGCCGCGGCCGTGGTGGGAGGTAATGAGGTGAGCGGCGAGGTCGAAGACATCCTGACTGATTCGCTTTCCGGCTTCGTCGAGTAATTGGCCGGCATTGAATGCGTCGGTGAACTCGCGGAGCGAGCCGAACTCGTGGCGGTACCCGCGCGGGTCGCGTTTCATGGCGCCGCCGGATTTACCCATGGGTTCGTTGGGCGGAACGAATCCACGTGGGAAGATCAGCAACCGTTGCCAGCGTTCCCGGTTCTTGCCGCGGTCGTGCCAATCAGCGGCGAGTTGTGCGGCTTGCTTGAAGTCATCAGAAGTTGAGAGTCCGCGGAGAATGGCATCGACCGCCCTGCCCACTTTTCCGACGTGTAGCGCAAGCGTTTCAGGTTGGGACGTTCCAAACTCGGGCTTTTCGCGGTGTGGAATCAAACTGACAAGCTGCACGCGATTATCGTCGTCGGATTCCAACTCGACTGAAAAAGGGGTGGGCTTGGAAGGCTTTTCGCCTGGGGCAATCGGCTTTGGCGGTTGCTTGCCTTCGTCAGTTGTGATGACCTTTACTCGGAGCCGCTTCCAACCGGGTGCGATATCGGCGACATCGGGCGCAATCTGCCGCTCGGTTTGAGCGGTTCGTTGTACTTCGAGCGGCTTCTTATTCTCGTCCTTGGGAATCTCCGGCACGGACGCATCCAGCAGTCCCTTGCCACGTTCGATTCCGCCAAAGGATGCGGGAAGAATCAATCGGGCGTATCGGATGGTGTCGAACGATTTCAAAGTCTGCCTGTTGTCGCGTTCGAGGGCCTTCATGAACTGCGAAAGCGGAACGACCTTGAAACCGGCCTGATCAACAATCACGCGAAGGGCACCGAGCGACCGTTGGCGCGCCTCGTCGAATGAATCCCACCTCGCCAAAATCTGCTTGGCCGCTTCTACCGCCGGAACGCTGAGCGTCTCGTGCGTGAGGACGCGGTGGGTGTCGAACCACTCCTCGATCTCGTCGGGATCGAGGTCGGCGAAGCCGTCGAGATCAAGTTCCGCCCGCCATGCGATCTCCGTCCGCGGCGGTTCCCAGTCGGCAATGCCGCGGAGCCAAGGCGCGACAGCGGGGCGGCCGGGCATCGGGGTGGTGATGCTGGTCATGCTCCAGGCGTCGAGGAGGATGTCGGTGAGATCGACCATGGTGGGCGGCGGCGTAAGGGCGCGGGCGGGCTTTTCGAGGTTACGAAGGGCGCTTGGGCTTGCATCGAAGATGGAACCTGGACGGGTGTCGGCGTCGAGCGGTTCTGCCTGAGGCAGGTTCTTTAGTGCAGCCATCGCGTCGATGGATGCGGACGCGAACGTGTGCTTGCCGTCGTCGGCGGCCTTGGCCTTCTTGTCTGCTGTGGAATCGTCAATCACATGGACGAGCGCCGTGCCCTTCCCCCGGCGGTTGACGCGGCCCAATCGTTGAATCCAGGAGTCCAGGGGGGCGGCATCGCCGACGAGGTGGTCGGCGTTGAGGTCGAAGCCGACCTCGCCGGCGCTGGTGGAGATGAGGAAGACGGGCTGCTGGTTTGCCGGCTCGCCGGGGCTTAGATCGCCGTTGAGCCAGCGTTCGACAAAGACGTCTTTGGCAACCAACTCGTCGCGTTCAAGGCCGCGCATCGTGCCGGTGAGGATTTCGACGGAGTTGCCGTAAGGCGTGCTCTTGACCTTCTTCTGCTTTGGGCCGGTTTCGTCCACCGTCTCGATGACGTGGTCCTTGATGGTCTTGGCGATGGATTTGGCGTCCTCGGGCTTTCGGACGAAGACGACGATCCGCTTGCCTTGGATCGATGGGTTCGTGGCCAGTCCAATCGCCACATTGGTCAGCGCGTCGTTGAGCTTCCGCGGGTCGACTTCGGGCGCAACGGTGAGGCGCTTCTTCGCGTTGAAACGCTCGTTGATGATCGGATCATTGAGGTCGGGCTCGGTGAGGCGGAATGGATGAGATTCACTTTGTCCGCTCGTCGCCGACATGCCGATGACGCGCATCGGTTTGCCGAGTGGCTTCTCGTTTCGGTCCTTCTGAAAGTCCCGGTCGATGGCCTCGACGAGCTTCTCAAACGGCTTCGACAGGTGTGCCTCGTCGAGGACGAGTAGCGAGTCCTGCCCGAGCAGGCCGGCGTGGAGGGGCTTGGTCTTGAAGCCGGAGCGGTAGCCGCTGAAGAGCAGCGCGGAGCCGATGAGATCGACGGTGCCAATGATGATGGCGGGCTTGCTCGGGTCGTTAGACCACTGGCGGTTGTCGGCTAGCTGGCCGCGGAGGGTGGAGATGGCGAGGGGGCTGTCAGCGGGTGCGGTGACGGTCCCGACGGGAGGGGCCAGACGATCCCGCAGCGCGCTCAAGGTGGTGGCGCACTCCGCTTTCCTCGTTTGCGGCTTTGACTTTCCTTTGAGGAATTGCCCGAATGGTTTCTCGTTCCGGGACAAGAGGAAGGCGAGCTCGGTGGCGGTATCGGTTGCCTGATCGACGATGGTCCTGCGGTCCACGACGTAGATCAGCCGCGTGGGGATGTGTGCGCCTTTCTGGGCGCGTGCGATCAGCCAGATGGCCATGACCATGGTCTTGCCCATGCCGGTGGGAAGGTCGATGACCGAAGGCCACTGCGTGGACGGGTCGCAGATCTGCTTGAACAGCCGGGTCTGCCAACTAAGCGGGGCGTTTCCGGTGAGCGCTTTGAAGGTGTTCGCCAAGTCGTGACCGTCATCCGTCATAATCGTGGCCCCTTAAAGAAGTGACAATAATTCGTTCCCGCCGCCGCGCATGTGCGGCGGCGAGCCACGTTCGTGTTCGCGTTCCATCGCAGTCTCAGTTCGGCGACGTCACCCACTTCCTTGCGGGTGAAGGCATGCTAATGATAACACTGACAGCGTGTTGCCATTGCGAATTGAAGCTGCCTCAGGATTTTTTCAATAGCACCTGAGCGCGGCACTTGGATCGGGAGATCGTGCCGCGCGGCCGCCCCGTGATCGCGGTGATCTGCTCGTGGCTGATGCCAATCTCCTTGAGCAGCACGGTGATGAGCAAACGAGGGTCATGCTGGTAAATTGCGCGAGCGGCGGCGACGGCGGACTCAGCATCCGCCACCGCAATCGACGGGTCCTCAGTCCGATGCAATAGCAAAATGATGCCGAAGTGCCTGCTCATGCCGGCGGCGGCACTCCATGTGGCGATGCGCCGAACGCTTGGCGTTCAAGGCGGCAGTAGCAATGTTTTAACTGTGAGTCGTCCCTTCACCAGACGATTTCATCGAGCCCCTCCACCTCGCAGTGAAAGATGATCGAGCCGTCGTCGTTGTAGCCGATGTGCTGAGTCGAATGCCATTGCGTGTCGCTTACCGTCTCCGACATTTTGGCGTCGAAGTGGATGGCGACGCGATAGGTGGTGTCGCCGCGGATCATCCGCCAGGCTTTGCCGCGGTAGGCCTCGAGCGAGAAATCATCGGGGATGGCGTAGGGCGAGTCGGTGGGCTCCAGCGCGATGAACCGGTTGAGCTTGAGCCGCCGCACTTCGCCGTGGCCGGTGTGTTCACCGATTGCGTACCAGGACCGCTGGTCGAAGCTCAAGGCATATGGCCTGAAAACGAATGGCTCCTCTGACTTGGATTCGGGGTTCAAAGACTCATACCGGCACCGCACGGCTCGGCGCGTCTGGATCGCTTGCTGGATGTCCTCAAACACGCCGGCGATGCCTTCGCTCGCCGGGCCGGCCGGTGGCAGGCGGACCGCGATGTGGTTGTCAACGTGGTTGATATCAGCCAGCACGTGTTGCGGGATGCGGCCGCGGATCTTTTCGATGGCGCGGGCGGCGGGACCGGTCATCGCGATCTGCTCGCTGCCGGCGACGTGTTCGACCAGCCACGTCAAGGCCAGCGTTTCGCTTGCCGTCAGATGCAACGGCGGCAGGAAGAAATCCTTGCGGATGCGGTACGTACTGAGTTCACCATCAAAGTACCAGGGTACGCCGAGTTGGCTTAACGTCTCCAGGTAACGAAAAATGGTTCGCTCGTGCAGTCCGAATCGCTCCGCCAGCGCCGCCGCATTGCCGCTGTCATCGGACTGGAGGACGGTGACCAGCCGGTAAAGGTGATGCAGTTTGCTGTAGTCGCCGGCCAAGAGACGTCCTTTCCAGCTCTTTAGAGAAGGAAGCGGTTGAGGATAGCAAAATCGTCGACGGCCGATTACCCCCGACGTGGAATGGACCCACAGGAGTCGTCGTCTTCACGCGTTTGGTCGGAATGAAAAACGGCGCCAACTAGGTCGTGACCTCTGGAGCGAGACCCCGTGAGCTACGGCCCTAAGGTGTCGGCACCGAACGCCACCGGGGCTCGATGTAGAGCTAGAAGTCGCACTCCCGCAGCCTGTCGGACTCGCCTGCGGTCAGCAAGGCAATCAAGAGGTACGGCGCATCGCATTTACCATCGCCAAAATTCCAGCTTTCATGGCTGTCGGAAGCTGGGCCCAAGCACCAACGACTTCGATTAAGTCGGCAGGCATTGGATAATAGGATGCGCCAACTGCACCGGATTCTGCACCGCCTATCGCAGAAGCCATCGTTTTCTGCGGCGATTCTGTGACAGGCGGCGGGTTCGAATCCCCTCGCTCACCCTTTCAGACATTTCGTCATGTTCGGAATCGTCCTGTTTTCCTGAGCAACTCGCAAGAGCGGGTTGCTTTGCAGAATCGCCGTCCCGAACATTTCCGACGATTTCCGCTGCTGACTGCGCCGGATTCTGCGCCACTTCCTCGTCGTCATCCATGTGCGCCGCGCGGTCAAAGATTTCATCCGGCACCGAGTTCGCGTAGTGCTTGCCGCTCACAGTTATCGAGTGCCCGATCCAGTTGCTCACGACGTATTGTGGGAAGGTCAGCGCCCATTCCATTTCGCACGAGCGGCGCAGCGTCTGCCAGATGTCGTCCCACATCGGCACGCCGGCCTTTGCGACGATGAGCTTCACCACGCGCCTCACGTTGCCGCCTCGCCCAAGAGTGACGATGCGATTCTCTCCCTCGCGAGCTGCGTCGAAGGCGTCTTGGAGGATCGTGGCCAGCGGCGGCGTGATCGGCACGGTGCGCTGCTCTTTGCCGGCGTGGTGCTCCGTCTTCGGGCTGCGCACCGTCAGGCGGCCCCGCTGCCAGTCCACATCGCCCCAAGTGAGCAGATGTGTCTCGCTGGGCGCCCGCAGCCCCGCCAGCCGTGCAAGGCCCAAGAGGACGCGGTAAGGCAAAGGCGCGGCTTGTAGGAGTGCGGCAGTTTCGTCGGGCCTCACATAACGGACATTGGCCGACGCCGTCGCCCCGCCTCTCAATTTCTCGAACGGGGAGCGTGCGATCAACTCTCGGTCCACGGCGGCGTTGAAAATCGTCTTGGCGTTACCGATATGTGTCTTCACCGTTGCCGTGCTCATGGTTTTGGTCGTGTCATTCGGCGCCTTCACGTCCAGCTTGCTTTCGATCAGCGTTTGCCGCCAGTCCGCCGCCATGTCGGGCGTAATCTTGCGCAGCGGCAAGTCCCGATCGAAGCAAGCGAGCAGTTTCGTCTTCGTCTGCTCCAACTTCACCCGACTCGACGGCTTGAGATCCGTTCGGCTCGCGATGTACTTGTCCAGCCACGGGCCGAGGCAGGAGGATTCTCGCGGCGGGATCAGGCCAACTGCCGCCAACTTCTCCGCCACCCGGTCTTCCAACGCCGCGACCCACTCGGCAGTGGGGCGCTCGATGGGATGCGTGGTTGAGAGCGACGACACGAGGTGCTCGACATGCACTTTGATCGTCATGGCCGCCTTGCTCGACATCTTCCCAAGGCGGATGGCCTTACGTGAGCCATCTGGGGCGACAAACAGGATCCGCTAGCGCCCTTTCGGATCACTTACAACGCTTGCCATATGTCACTCACCCTTTCGTTTGCCTGCCGGCACAAGCTTGACTTCATACCCGAGATATCCGGCGAGATTTTCCAGCGTTTCCACGCTGACGCCAGCGTGACCATGAACGAGTCGAGAAAGCTGAGATTGCGCCACCCCAGCCTCCTTCGCAATTCGGTATCGCGTCTTTCCACTCACGGCAATCGCCTTCCTAATAGCTTTTATCATCTCGCCCATTGGACAAATGGTACCCGATACTTGCATAGCGGCAACTACCCCGTGTGCATCTCAGAGTTTCTACATCCCGCAGTGGTAAGGCAAGGAATGACGCATTGATCGTCACTATCGTCACTACGCCCTGCTCCCTCGCTGTTTGTGGTCGATTGACCATCGTCGTCAAAGGAAGGATCGTCACCTTTGGATGACTCCAATTCGCGGCGTTGTGACGATGGTGACGATAGTGACGATCCAATCTCTCTCTTGTCTGTCATTTCCATGGTGATGAGACGGCCGCGAGCGCTGCGAAAGGATGGGATGCTCACGATCACCCCGAAAGTCCGCAGCGCGGGCGTCAGTCGCTTGAGCTGTCCCGTCAGTTTGTTCGGAGCTTTAGGCCAGCCCGCCTCGGGCCGGCGGCCTCTCGGGGTAATCATGGTCAGCAATTCGGCGGCGGTCCCCTGCCATGATCGAACCTCGCTGAGAAACCGCACAATATCGGTCGCCAATGGATCTCCCTCCACAACCTCACTTGCTATTCGATTGCGCTGGCTGAGGTATAAAGGAAGAGCGTGACATTCATTGCCGCCCCCTCGCGCACCGATCACGAAGTCCAGCGCCGCCAGCACTTGAGCAAAATCGGCCATGCGGGGCATTGTCGACAGCTGTACGTCCGGCAAGCGCTCCAGTACATCAGCCAGCACATCTAAAAGTGCACCAAGAATCAGTGGCTGAAAGTTGGCAAACAATCGGTTCAGCTCCGCTTCGGTCCTCCGGCCTGCTTCTGGAATCGGCGACAGGTCAAGCAGGATCAGGCGGTCACCGAGGTCGTCTCGGAGCGAGCCGGCGTCGATGGAAGTGAGCATGATCACTCGCTTGAACGCTAGGATCGCAAGTTCATCATCCGTGTAGAGGCGGCGATCGATCCAGGCATCGCCTGTAACCGCTTTGCATAGCGCGTCTGACCACCAATCCGGAATTGAGGAGACGTTGTCTATTGCCAAACCCCAGCCGCCGGCCGCAGACATTACCCACGAACGCGGGTCGCGTGGGGGCTCCGCAACGCCGCTGGAGATGGGTCGAACAAACTCCCGCAAATTTGAGCCGCTGAGGACTTTCCGGCCCCTTGCAATCCACCGAGCATTGCAATGGGGTGTGGGATGTCCGGGATAAAGGCGGCAATGAGCCATCCGATCAGCAAGGGCCAGGTCGCGTCACTAACATTGATCAAGTCGCGCAGGAGGTCGAGGCTTCCTCCGCGCTGCGGCGGTGGCAATGAACCCGTGAGCGCGGTACGGCGAAACACAACGGGTGAAATTGGCTCCAGGCGCCAACCACCGGGGTGCACGACGATGGCCTGCCCACTCTTGTCGCCCAAATCAACCACGATGCCGCCGTTGTAAGGCGCATCTCGCAAATGAACCGCCTCGGCTTCCTCATCGAGCGCATCATTCAACAAACAGGTGATTGCATCCGTGAGGGCCGATGCGGTCGCCGTCTTGCTCGTCTGCTTTCGGTACTCGCGGGCAAGAGACGCACAGAACCCGCCGCGTGAGCCGCGGAACATTATCGCAACGTTCGGACCAGCATGCGCCACAGCGAAGGGCTCATCGCGCTCCGTCCGTCCGACTCGATAGAGTGATAAGGCCAGCCGCATCAATTGATCGGCGGAATTCCGTCCTGGTTCAGATTCCATTTCGGTTGCCGACGACTGCAACTCAGTTAACAATTCCATTCCTGCTTTGTGGCAAGCTTCCGCATCGGCTAAAGCAAGGCCACGAGTAACTCGATCTTGAAGCCAAGCGCGCACATCTTTTTGTCCTGAAGGGGGCAACGTCCATTTGACTGGTGTCTTCCATTCAGTTGCCTGCTTGGTCGCAACGGATTCTGCCCCGTCGCGCCCCGGCCAGCGGCCGTTTTCCTTCTGGTCATTCTCCCCGATGACCAGCACATCCCGCCCCCGCAGTAGCTGGGCTGAATAATCGGCCCCACCGGTATTACTGGGCCGCCCCACCGCGTTGAGCCCGACCGTCTCGCACGCGGCAACTTCCGATGCACCTTCGACGAGCAGGACCGGACCTAGCCGTTCTTTGAGGGGTCTGGGCGCCACGAGCCCGCGCGACGCGCCGGTCTTACATTTCGACGGCGCTCCCTTTCGACCGTCCATGAGACGTAGGCACGATCAGCGACGCAGTCGGCGTCGGCACCATCACCGACAGCGACAGCCCGCCGACGCTCTCGATCAACGACATCGAAGTGATCGAGGGCGACCACGGACAGCGTTCCGCTGTGCTCACCCTCTCGCTCGACAAACCCAGCGGGCAGCGCGTCGACGTCGACATCGCATCGTTCGACGGCAGCGCCATCGCCGGCGAGGACTACGTCGCCCTGCTCCTTGCCACGGTTAGCCTCACACCCGGCCAGACAACCAAGCGCGTCACGATCGGCTTGATCGGCGACCTGCTGCCCGAGCCCGCCGAGAGCTTTGCCGTCCATCTTTCCAATGCCGTCAACGCCGTGATCGGGAAGGACACGGGAACTGTCAAGATTCTCGGCGGCGCCTGACTTCAGCCCGGTCCAACGCAAGAATTTCTGCGCGATCAACAGGACCGGCCAGTGGCAGACTGTCAACACCCGCCCCCGGTGACCGATTGATCACGCCACTTGTCCTGTACCCCAAGCAAGTCCTGCCGCTTGGGCACAAGGTTGTCGGCGCACTCACGTACTCCCTTCGCGAGCGGCACCCGCGCCTCGTCAATGCCCTTCAGATATGCGGCTTGCGGAGTTCGGCAATCTTGTGTTCAAACAATTGTCTTGACATGCCGCCGCTACCCCTATATAACTTATGAGAATGTAACTGTGGAAATGAAGCCTATGCCCGCCCCTCTCTTGAAACTGCCCCCGATCCGGCGCCGCCATGCGGGGCTGGTCCAGCCGCTGCCCGGGGGCGGTCTGGACCTTGTCGGTGATGTACACGGCCAACTGCCCGCCCTGGCCGATCTGCTGTGCAGCTTGGGCTATGACACGGATGGAAACCATCCGCAGGACCGCCGGCTCGTCTTCCTTGGCGACCTCGTCGACCGCGGCCCGCAAAGTGTCCAGGTCGTTAAGTGGGTGATGCGGCTGGTGAATACCGGCAAGGCCGACTGCATCCTGGGTAATCACGAGCTCAACATCCTGCGTGGCAAAGTAAAGCTCGACAACGCCTGGTTCTTCGGCGACCCACTTCAGGGTGGAGCGGGGGGACTGGCCAAGCCCCAGCGCGAGGAGATCCTGGCGTTTTTCAAAAGCCTCCCCGTGGCGATGGAGCGGGACGACCTGCGGGCGGTGCATGCCTGCTGGTTCGATCCCGCGATCGATTTACTCCGCAACAGCGACGATGCGCTGAAAGCGCACAACGACTACGGGGAGCGGATCGTGGCCGAGTTGGATCGATCGGGGATCACGGACGCTTTGGAACGTGAACTGGCGATACAGAATCGGAACCCGGTCAGGACAGTCACCTCCGGCCCCGAGTGCCGCGCGGACGCCCCGTTCGTTGCCAATGGGCAGGCGCGTCAATGTGCCCGCGTCACGTGGTGGGACCGGTATCGCGAAAAGGCGTTCTGTGTCTTTGGTCACTACTGGCGTAACGCGCCCGCAGGGGTCTCGCATGGGCCCGACATCTTCGCGGGATACGACGCCCATCACACGCTGGGTCCGGGCTCGGCGATATGCATCGATTATTCGGTTGGAGCCCGCGGTCGGGCCGCGGGCGTCACGCGGCTGGCGGCGCTGCGGTGGCCGCAGCGCGAGTTGATGTTCGACGACGGCACACGGCGGGCGATCGAGACCAGGTAGCGTCATGAGTCGAGGCCAATGAAGACGAATCGCCTGAAGTCGTGGACCGATCCCACCCGCACGCTTGGCCAATCGCCGGGGGCGGTGTACCTCGGATCGCTGGGCGCCGGGTCTCGCCGAACGATGCAGCAGTCGTTGGTGTCGCTGGCCGCCATCGTCGCCGGCGACGGCGCCGACCCGGTCCGCCTGCGCTGGGAGAAGCTGCGGCGGGCCGATACCGTCGCCATCCGCACCGAGCTCCGCGCCCGCTTCGCCCCGGCCACCGCGAACAAGATGCTCTCGGCGTTGCGCGGCGTGCTTCGCACCGCCCGCC
>Ga0163153_10002358_pt1 | contig 27813 bp, 24 predicted proteins | sample OliLakLV19MP6IB1_FD_148629 | JGI IMG/M metagenome (GOLD analysis project Ga0163153, IMG submission 148629) | Freshwater microbial mat bacterial communities from Lake Vanda, McMurdo Dry Valleys, Antarctica - Oligotrophic Lake LV.19.MP6.IB-1 | ecosystem: Environmental > Aquatic > Freshwater >...
GCCCAGCAACGCGGCCGCACGCCGCCGCCGGGCCTCCAGCTCCGCCGGAGTACCTTTGATCCTCATGCCCCATGTATCGGCAGAGACGGCCTCACTCCTTTTACATTGCAGAGATCAATAATGGCAAGCGCAGTCACGACCGACTCGTGCCGCTTTGCGGCTGAGTCCAAGAGTCATGTGTGGGCCCGAACGGCTCTGGCGCGGATCAACCGTGAATTGCCAACGTCCAGCCGATCTGTCGGGGGCGCGACATCGAGGCCGATCACACGTCTGATCTCAGTGCCTCGATCCCATTCTGCTTCAACGACTCTTCACTCTCGACAACCCACCATCGACAGCCAACACCTGACCGGTCACAAACGAGTTGTCCGGGCTGAGCAGGAATGTGATCGCCCGAGCGATCTCGCCTGGAGCGGCAATTCTGCCCAAGGGGTGCATCGCCATCGACGCCTTGAGCGCCGCTTCGTTGTCGGTGATCCGCTTTGCCATGGGCGTGGCCACCAAGCCGGGGGCAACCGCGTTGAATCGGATGCCCGCCCCCGCGTAACTCGCCGCGGCCGCGCGCACCAATCCCTCCACTCCCGCCTTCGCGGCCGCGATCGCCTCATGGTTGGGCAGGCCGATACCCGCGGCGCACGACGACATCAGCACCACACTCCCGCCGGAAGCCTTCATGTGCTTACCCGCTGCTCTTGTTAGCGCGAATGCGGTTCGGAGGTTCTGCCCGATTGTCGCGTCAAAGTCCTGCGCCGTCGTCAGGTGGGCCGGCTTGAGCAGAATGGACCCGGCAAGGTTCACCGCGCCGGTCAGTCCCGGGTGGGCTTGGAACACGGCGTCGACCGCGTCGAAGTCCTGCGCATCTACGCACGCGACCTGTCCGTCACAGGATGCCGCCACCTCATGTAGACCAGCCTGTGTCCGGCCCGCGAGGACCAGAGACCAGCCGTCGCGGTGGAGAGTCTCGACGAGTGCGCGACCGATGCCGCCGGCAGCCCCGATTATTAGACACTTTCGATCAGTCATACCTCACCTTGCTCCTCGTTCGCCGGGTTCGCTTGCCGTATCAGAACGCTTTCATACTTCCCTATCGCAGCATGAGGATCGCAATGATTCCGCGGCCCGTCCACGCGACAGTCCGGACCCAGTTTGTGAGTACCAGCCGACGCCAGACTCTCTCATTGAATCCACTCGAGAGCCGTGCGTGCAGCGGCATTTGCACGCCAAATGTGGACGCCCAGACCAAGGCCAGAAGCCCAAGCCCGACCCATCGCACCGGGCTGCCGGCACCATGCCCCTGCGGGAACAACGCCAGAGCAATCGTGCAGGCCGCCTCGGCAAGCATGGCTGGTGCGACGATCCAAGTCGTCTTTCGCTGGTGGCCCGCGGAATACTCCGAGAAGCCGCTTGAGGTCACCTTGCCCATCAACGGATAATGCACGATCTGGACAAACCAAATGAGTCCGACCATGAACCATGTAGCGCCGGCATGGGCGAGGGGTAAGAGGGGAACTAGTTGATCGAGCACGCGAGTTCCTCGAGGTCTGGTCGATCGGCCGCGGTGGTATGGCGGTACGCCCGAACAACCCGCCCGTTGTGGATCACAAACGCTCCGGGCATCTGGAATCCGTCGCCTTCGAGTTTGCCGACGCCGTGCCCTCGCATCGCGGCGAGCAGCCCGCCGATCCATACACGAGGACCAAACAACTGGAGGAATGTGCCGCGTCGCAGTTCCAGCGCTCGGTAGAGCAGCCGATCCGGATCCGCGATCCATGCGGCCGAGGTTACTCCATACCGCTGGCCGAGCGACTTGAGCCCTTCGGATGTCGGGCTTAGTCCCACCACCGCCAGGCTCATGCCAGCCTTGTCGAACGAGGCCTGCCATCGCGCGAGATCGGCGAGCGTCTGCTTGCAAAACGTGCACCCGGAATGGCGCAGGAGCACTACGAGCGTCGGACGCTCATCAGAAATCGCCCGCAGGGTTCGGCCACGGTCGTCCCGCAACGCATCAAGCGCTGCTTCGAGCGAGACCGTGCCCGCGGGCGGAGCGGGCTGGGCGGCCCTGGCCGCGTGCCAGAGGATGATTGAAAAGGGAATCCACCACAGCAGATCGTTCGTGAGGATTGTGACCCCCATCGACCACGGCAGGTGCCCTCGCCACGCCGCGTCCATAAAGCCAATAGGCCCGAGGATCTTTCCGATCAGTCCCACGAGCACGATCGGCCAATGCCGGGCTGGATCGCGCGAGGCGATCGCGTACCCGATGCCGTAGACGCCAACGATCATGCCGATGCACGCCCAGAGTTGGGGCCATAGCTCGCTGTTTGCCGGCGACACGCCCAGAAGCGCGAGCGTCTGTACCGGCGCGATGACCATCGCCGCTCCCCAGACGAGGTTGTAGATCGCGGCCGCCATCAGCCAGCGACGCATCCAGGCCGGCGAGATCGCTCCATGTGAATCAGCGAGTGCCATGATTGTTCCTCTCGCCGAGTACGGCCGACTCCGTCGCCTGGTGCCGATACTCGAACATCCGGGCCAGCTTTCGCCGCACGTGCCAGCCGGCGAGAAGTTCCCCTAGCCGCCCGCCCGGAAGCGTGTACTCGATCCGGTCCTCGAGCACGCAGCGGTCCGGTCCTGTAGCCCGCACGATGTGACGATGCACCCACGACGCGAACGGCCCCGACACCTGCTCGTCGGTGAACTCGCCGCCCTCATCGCCACGATCAATGAAACTTCGATGTCTGGCCACCCACCGAAGTTTCAACGGCCCGACCCGCAGCACCAGCACCGCGGTTTGTCCATCCGCCAGCGACGCGGGTGCTCGCTCCACTTCGACCCGCTCCCAGGGCGGAATCAGCCTTCGCAGCGCAGCAGGCGACTGATGCCACGCGAACACGACTCGTGCACCGGCACCAATCTCAGAAGTTTTCGTGAACTCGGCGATACGCGTTCTCCGCACGGTTGCCGCTATTGCGTCAGGGTTCGTCCTTCGGGGTTCTTTGGATGCATTGGCCGCACACTTCTTCGAGCAGTACTTGATCCGCTCCCAATCCCGTTCCCACTTCTTTCGCCAGTTGAAGGGGTGCCCGCACACGGAGCAGGTCTTGGATGGAAGGGCTGGCCGACCCACGCGCCGATTCTACGGCGGGCATTGCGACGCAACGGACCCGACGCGATGGCTTCACGGACGCACATGCAGATTTCCATCACGGCGAAGTCGCTCCGCAAGGGGATCGGAATCGACGATCGCTGAACCTCCGAGGTGCAGAGCGGAGCAATGACCAAGGCACTTGTCCGTAGCCGGCTCCTTCCAAGCATAAGTCGGCCGCTCATCGCGGCGGTTGCAAGTCAGCAGCGGTCTGCCGCAAGCCCTGTGCAGCACGCACCAGTCCGCTGAGCATCCCGCGAAACACGACCCCGTGCAGCGGGAGCACCGAGTACCAGTACGCGATGCCCAAGAGACCACGCGGGCGGAACCTGGCGGTCATCACCAGTTGCGTGTCCACGCCGCCAGTCAGCGAAGGGGACACATCGAAGCTCAGCGTTGCGACGCCCGGGAGTTTCATTTCGGCCGTCAGCACCAGGCGGCGTGGCGGCTCGATCTCGGTGACGCGCCAGAAGTCCAGCGCATCGCCCAGCCGCAGCTCGTCCGCGCTGCGTCGGCCGCGCCGCAGGCCCGGCCCGCCGGTGAGCCGATCCATGATGCCCCGCACGCGCCATAGCCAGTCGACGGCGTAGTAGCCGTGTTCCCCGCCCAATGTGTACACCGACGACCAAACCGCGGCGGGCGAGGATGAGGTGATCACCTCGCGGCGATCAACAAACACGGTCCCCCCCGCCCATGATGGGTCGCCAGGCATCACGCCCGCGTCCGACCAGGCCGTCTCGACATCACCCGCGTGTACCTTGGCCAATGCGGCCTCCATCGCCTGCCGAATGGTGAGACACTCGTGGGGCATGAGCCGGGCGGCCTCGTCGCTGCGGCAGACGACGCGGTTCTTCAGGCCCTCGGCCAGCGGACGCGCGATGCTCGCGTGCAGCGGCGTGACGAGGTGGATCCACAGCGAACTCAGCCGCGGCGTCAGCACGGGCACGGGAATCACGAGCCTCCGCCGCAGGTGCAGGGCCGACGCCATCTCGCGCATGATGTTCGCGTACGACGCCACATCCGGCCCGCCGATGTCCAGCGTCTTGCCGGTGGTGGCGGGGGTTTCGAGGGCCGCGATCAGATAGTGCATGACGTCGCGCACGGCGATCGGTTGTGATTCGGTGTGGACCCAGCGCGGCGTGATCATGATCGGCAGCCGCTCGACGAGGTAGCGGAGGATCTCGAACGAAGCCGAGCCCGACCCGATGATCATCGCGGCCCGCAGCACGGTCACGGGCACACCGCCGCGGCCCAGCGCGGCTTCCACCTCGCGCCGCGAGGCGAGGTGCTTGCTCAGGCCATCGCCGGTCTCACCCAGGCCACCCAGATAAATGATCCGCGGCACGCCCGCCTTGGCGGCGGCTCGCCCGAACGCTTCGGCGAGCGAGAGATCGCGGGCGCGGTACGCGGGCCCGGCGGCATCCATCGAGTGCACCAGGTAGTACGCCGCGGCGCACCCGCGCAGGGCTTCCTCGAGCCGGGCCTCATCGCCCGCATCGCCCTCCACGATCTGGATGCGTTCGTTCCCGGCCCACGGGCGGGCACGCAACTTGGCGGCGCTGCGGGCCAGGCACCGCACGCGATAGCCGCGCTCAAGCAGACGCGGAACCAGGCGTCCACCGATGTAGCCCGTTGCGCCGGTGACGAAAACCGTGGGAAGTTCCACTGCGGGCATGTTGATTGATCGTAGCGACGCGATGCGGACGCATGTCTTCTTCGCCGCTTCCGTCGCGCTACAAACCTCCGACCACGGCCCGGCCTCTACGATGATGGTGATGCCATGGATGCAGCAACCCAAGCCGCGCGTCAAGGAACTCGAAAGTCAGACCTACGCCCTGTAACTCGCGTGCAGGCACCCCGGGAGCCGTGGTACGCCAAAGCGATGGCCGCTTGCTTGGTGATGCGCTCAGCCCCATGGACCTCATCCCCGACGTCATCCCGGTGCTGGGCAACCTCAGTTTTTGTTGTGGGGAACAGGGTTGTGTCTTCCAGGGTGCAGTTCAAGCACACGAACTCCAGTAAGAAATGCCTGTGGAGTAGTCGGATAGCGAAACCATGCCCTCACGTCATCGTCGTGGATGCGCATGTCCCAAGACCGCCCGCCAAATCGCAGTGAACCTTGCCGAGTGCATCCCCTGTCAAGTTGCCCCAGTTCATACAGAGCCCGTGTTTTTGCGATTCCCTTGCCAAACGCGATCGCGCGGCTATACTCGACGCGAATGACCTCGCTCACCCGCATCCATCATCACCATCATCATGCTCACAGCATGGCCGGGTGATGGTGCGCTGCGGATAGTTCCAGCCAATCCATCGACGCCGGCCCCGTGCCGGCGTCTTGTGCTTTTTGGAGTGCTCGGCGGCGGTCGGGTCCGGCATGGGAGTCACCATGCCGACCGAATCTTTCAACCAAGTCCTGGGCAACGTCCCACTTGAACTCGCGTTGCCAAAGGGCAGGATGCAGGAGGGCGTGTTCACGCTGCTCGCGGACGCGGGCATCCAGGTGCGTGCGGGGAGTCGCGGGTATCGACCATCCGTATCCCTTCCTGGGATTGAAGCGAAGATTCTCAAGCCGCAGAATGTGGTTGAGATGCTCGCATCGGGCACACGCGATGTGGGATTCGCTGGCGCAGACTGGGTGCAGGAACTGGACGCCGATCTGGTTGAAGTTCTCGACACCGGGCTGGATGCGGTGCGACTGGTGGCGGCGGCCCCAGCCGGGCTGCTGACCGATGGACGGCTGCCGCACCGCCCGCTGGTAATCGCGTCGGAGTACGAAGCCATCACGCGAGCATGGATGGTGACGGCGAACATCGAGGCGCGATTCGTCCGGTCCTATGGCGCAACCGAGGTGTTCCCGCCGGAGGACGCAGACTGTATCGTGGACATTGCCGCCTCCGGCGACACGCTCAGGGCGAACGGACTGGTCGTTTTCGCCGAACTCATGTCGTCTTCGACACGGCTGTACGCGAGCCGCCGGGGATACGAAGACCCCGCCACACGGTCGGCCATCGACCGGCTCGTGATGCTCCTTCGCTCTGTGCTTGAAGCACGCGGGCGCGTCATGCTCGAAGTCAACGTCGGCCCCGGGTCGCTCGAGGCCGTGATCTCGGTTCTGCCGTGCATGCGTGAGCCGACGATCTCGCCCTTGCACGGTGCAACCGGGTTCGCGGTCAAGGCGGCTGTGCCGCGGAAGCAGTTGCCGCTGCTGATCCCGGAGATCAAGGCCCGTGGCGGCACGGACATTGTCGTGAGCCAACTTACGCAGATCATCCCATGACCACCCGCCGGAACATCCTGCCCGGGACCGATACGCGCGGTTCTGCACGGCTCAGTCGCCGTGCGACTGACGTGATTGCCTATTCACCGCCGGTGCTCGGTAGGCCCATCGACCTGTTCCTGGATGCGAACGAAGGACCGAGCTGGGGGCTGGAAGGGCTGCAATGGCAGCACCTTGTCGGGTTCGGCCCGGACATTGCTCGCAGGTATCCAAGCACGGCCCAACTCGAACAGATCCTGGCCGCGCGAATGCAAGTGGACCCTGCGTGTGTGCTCGTGACGGCCGGTGGGGACGATGGGATCGACCGGGCTTGCAGAGCGTGCCTCGAGCCCGGGCGCACGATCATTGTGCCTGTGCCGACCTTTGAGATCATCGAGCGGGATGCGATTCTGGCGGGTGCGGAAGTTGTCCGCGTGCCTTGGCCGGAGGGCGACTATCCGATCCAAGCAGTTCTTGGGGCCATCGACGGTCGGACCGCGATGGTCGCAGTGGTCTCCCCAAACAACCCCACCGGGGCCGTTGCCTCTTCCCTCGATCTGGAGGAACTGGCCAAGGCAGCGCCAGAGGCGTGGATTCTTGTGGACCTGGCCTACACGGAGTTCGCCGACGAGGATCTGACGCGGGCGGCCCTTGGCTTGCAGAATGCCGTTGTTGTCCGGACGTTCTCCAAGGCGTTCGGACTGGCGGGCTTGCGCGTCGGGTATGCGATCGGCCCGCGCCGCATCATTCAAGCCATGCGGGCAATGGGGTCGCCGTATCCGGTGTCATCACTGAGTCTTGCGGTGGCGGCATCCGCACTGGAGCAAACTCCTGCGAATCTGCAGCGTGCGGTCTCTCGGGTGCGAGAAGAGCGGGGCGCACTCGCCGAGACTCTCCGTGTACTCGGTGCGCGTCCCAAGCCCTCGCAGGCCAACTTCGTGCTTGCAGAGTTTAACAGTTCCGAACTCAGGGAGTGGGTCTGGAACGCGCTGGCGGGGCTGGGGATCGGTGTACGCAAGTTTGCGGCGGGCAAGGAGCTGGACTGTTGCTTGCGGATCACCTGCCCGGGCAATAAGGCCGCATTTGAACGGCTCACTCGGGGGCTGGGGGCGGCGCTTCGACCGGAGGCCGTACTGCTGGACATGGACGGCGTTCTGGCGGACGTGTCCGCGTCGTACAGGCGGACGATCGTGCTCACCGCCCAGTCCTTCGGTGTTGACCTTACCGCCGCCGAGATCAGTCGGGCCAAGTCATTGGGCGATGCGAACAACGACTGGGTTCTCACCCACCGACTTGTGGCGAGTAGAGGCGCGAACACCACGCTGGCAGATATCACGGCGCGATTCGAGTCCATCTACCAGGGAACGCAGGGTCAGCTCGGACTGCGAGAGTCCGAGACGCTGATTCCGGATCGGGCGATTCTGGCTCGGCTCGCAGCTCGAAGCGGGTTACGGCTGGGAATTGTCACCGGGCGGCCACGGACCGACTGCGAGCGATTCCTTCGGCGCTTCGGGATCGCGGACCTCTTCCAGGCCATCGTGTGCATGGAAGACGCAACCGCCAAGCCCGATCCCGCGCCTGTTCGCCTCGCCCTTGACCTGCTCGATGTGAAGTCCGCGTGGCTCGTTGGCGATACGCCCGACGACATCGTCGCGGCACGCGCCGCGGCGGTGGTGCCGCTGGGAATCCCTGCACCAGGCGACACCGGCAATGCCGCTGCCACCCTGATGTCGACCGGCGCCGCGATCGTCCTTACCTCTCTCGCCCAACTGGAGACGCTGCTTCCATGAATCCTCGCACCGCTGAACTTCAGCGCAAGACCCACGAGACGGACATCACCGTATCCCTCAACATCGACGGCGACGGCCACACCGACATCCGCACCGGCATCGGGTTCCTCGACCACATGCTTACCGCACTTGGCCGCCATGCCCGAATGGACATCACGCTCGAGTGCCGCGGAGACCTTGTTGTGGACGACCACCACACGGCCGAGGACTGTGCGCTCGCGCTGGGCGCCGCGATCGACAAGGCGCTGGGCGAACGCCGTGGCTTCGCCCGCTTTGGAAGTGCGTATGCCCCACTTGATGAGTCCCTCGCTCGGGCCGTTGTAGACATCTCGGGTCGCCCTTGCGCCGTGGTCGAACTGGGCCTGACGCGCGATGCGATCGGCGGACTGGCCTGCGAGAACATCGGACACTTCATCGCCTCGTTCGCAACTGCTTTGCGGGCCACGATCCATGTGGACGTGCTTCGAGGCAACAACGACCACCATCGGGCCGAGGCTGCATTCAAGTCGCTTGCGCTCGCCCTGCGTGCGGCACTCGGCAGGACCGACGAATCTGTCGTGCCGAGCACCAAGGGAGCTTTGTGAGCGCCACTCCACCCGAGATCGTCATTGTTCGGACTGGGTGCGCCAACCTGGCATCTGTTGCGGCCGCATTTGCTCGTCTCGGGGTGCCGACACGGCTGAGCGACCGGCCCGATGAGATAGTGGCTGCCACCGGAGTGGTCCTCCCGGGCGTGGGCAACTTCGGCCCTGCGATGACATTGTTACGCGAGCGGGGGCTCGATGTTGCGATCCTCGAACGCACAAGGCGCGACCGGGCGCTGCTGGCGATCTGCCTTGGCATGCAGATGCTCTGCGATGACAGCGAAGAGTCTCCCGGCGTGCCCGGCCTGGGCGTGATCCGGGGCCGAGTGTGTAGATTCGCGCCCGGGCTTCGAGTACCGCAGATGGGGTGGAGCCGGATCGTTCCAACCGAGTCGTCGCTGATGCTGGAGCCAGCCATCGTGTATTTCGCCAACTCGTTCCGGCTGGGCACGATCCCCCAGGGATGGGGCGGAGCGATTGGCGAGTACGGCGGGCCATTCGCCGCCGCCATCGAGCGAGGACCATTGCTGGCCTGCCAGTTCCATCCGGAACTCTCGGGCGGGGCGGGACTGCGTCTGCTCAAGCGATGGGTTGTGACAGCGGTGTGCGGGGAGGCGTTGCCATGCTGAGCCGCCGGATCATTCCCTGCCTGGATGTGCGCGATGGGCGCGTCGTGAAGGGCGTGCGCTTCCAGGGTCTCCGAGATTCGGGCGATCCCGCCGAACTGGCCGCCCGCTATGAGTCCGAGGGTGCCGACGAACTCACGCTGCTCGACATCTCGGCCACCCCCGAGGGCCGCGGCTCTGCCGTAGACACCGTCGCACGGGTCCGCAGGGTGCTCTCCATTCCCCTCACGGTCGGCGGCGGCGTGCGAAGCGCCGAAGATGCCGCGGCTCTGCTAAACGTCGGCGCGGACAAAGTCGGCATAAACACGGCCGCGGTGCGGTCTCCCGAACTGCTCACCGCGTGCGCCGAGCGATTCGGCGCGCAGTGCATCGTCCTCGCGATCGACGCGATGCGTCCGAGTGGCCCCGTACCTGAATGGCGTGTGGTCGTGCGGTCGGGGGCCGACCGAACCTCAATGGATGTCATCGAGTGGGCTCGCCGGGGCGCCGCGCTTGGAGCCGGAGAGATTCTTCTGACGAGCTGGGATCGGGATGGCACCCGCAGCGGCTATGACCTTGACCTGATTCGTGCCGTCGCGACGTCTGTGTGTGTGCCGGTCATCGCTTCCGGCGGGGCCGCGGGTCCGTCCCATCTCTTCGAAGCGTTCCAGGCGGGCGCCGATGCCGCGCTCGCGGCCGGCATCTTCCATGACGGCACATGCACCATCGAGGCGGTCAAGGGGTATCTCGCCCAGCGCGGCGTGGAGGTTCGAGCATGATTGTTCCTTCGATCGATCTCATGGGCGGGCAGGCCGTGCAACTCATCGGCGGCAAGGAACACGCACTGGACGCGGGGGATCCGAGGCCCATCGCCGAGCGGTTCGCCATCGCGGGCGAGATCGCTGTGGTCGACCTGGATGCCGCGCTAAGTCAGGGATCCAACGCGGAGGTGATCCGTGAACTGGTTCGGATCGTTCCTTGCAGGGTGGGCGGGGGTATCCGAGATGTTGAGACCGCCGTGCGATGGCTCGACGCCGGAGCGACGAGGATCGTTCTGGGAACCGCCGCAGTGCCCGAGATTCTCTCGCTGTTGCCGCGGGAGCGCGTCGTCGCAGCGCTCGATGCCGACCACGGGCAAGTGGTGATCGAAGGTTGGCGCAAGGGAACGGGAGACTCGATTCTTGATCGCATGCGCCGGCTCCAGGGTCTCGTGAGCGGCTTCCTCGTCACGTTCGTCGAGCGCGAGGGACGTATGGGTGGGACGAACCTCAACCTTGTTCCCGAACTGGTCAAGGCCGCCGGTGATGCCCGGGTCACAATCGCCGGAGGTGTCACGACCCCGGAAGACATCGCCCGACTGGATGCGATGGGAGCCGACGCTCAGGTCGGAATGGCCTTGTACACGGGGCGGCTGGACTTGGGCGACTCCATCGCGGCGCCGCTGCATTCGGATCGCCCCGACGGGCTTTGGCCAACGGTCGTTGTTGACGAGATGGGTATCGCCCTCGGACTCGCTTACTCCAGTGCCGAGAGTCTTCGGCAGGCCGTGTGTACTCGGCGCGGCGTGTACCACTCTCGCAGCCGTGGATTGTGGATCAAGGGCGAATCGTCTGGAAACACACAGCAACTGCTTCGGGTGGACCTGGACTGTGACCGCGACGCACTGCGGTTCACTGTCCGCCAGAGTGGCCGGGGGTTCTGCCATGTCGGAACCCCAACGTGCTGGGGACCGGTTCGTGGATTGCAGGCACTTGAAGATCGCTTAACCGCGAGTTCCCCGGCATCTGCTGGCACGACTGCTGGCTCATATTCCGCGCGTTTGCTGGGCGATCCAGACCTGCTCCATGCCAAGCTCGTGGAAGAAGCCGGCGAACTGGCCGATGCACGCGACAACGTCGATGTCGTACATGAAGCCGCCGATCTCATGTACTTTGCGTGCGTGGCGATGCGCCGAGTCGGCATCAGCTTCTTCGATGTCGCTGCGGAGTTGGATCGCCGGGGGCTCCGCGTCACTCGGCGACCGGGAAACGCCAAGACCAGCCCGGGAGGCACACCGTGACCCCTCCACTTCTCCGAGTTGTTCAGCCACACGAAATCACGCCCCGGCGCGCCGGGTGTGGCGGGGCCGTCGATTCCGCCACGCTCGGCGCCGCCGCCAGCATTCTCGATGACATCAAGTGCTCGGGGGATACCGCGGCGCTCGCGCACGCGCGGCGACTGGGCGATCTGCGCGAGGGTGATCCGCACCTCTACACGCCCGCTGACCTGCGATCCGCCCGCGACCGGCTACCCGCCCGTGAAAGGCAGGTGCTCGAACGCGCGGCCGAACGAATCCGAGCATTCGCCCTCGCCCAACGCGGCTGCCTCAGCGACCTCACGCTCCCCGTACCCGGTGGCGAGGCCGGGCACCTCTGCATTCCCGTCCGCTCGGTTGGGTGTTACGCGCCGGGCGGGCGATTCCCGTTGCCCTCGTCGGTCCTCATGACCGTCGTAACGGCTCGCGCGGCGGGCGTCGAGAGTGTCTGGGCTGCGTCGCCGCGACCGACAGACGCGACGCTTGCCGCGGCCGCAATCGCCGGTGCCGATGGTTTGCTGGCCATTGGCGGGGTTCAAGCCGTCGCCGCGCTGGCACGCGGCCTGCTCGGCGTGCCCGCGGGAGGGTGCGACATGATCGTCGGTCCCGGCAATCGCTGGGTCACGGCCGCCAAACTGCTCATCTCCGGAGAGGTCGGCATCGACATGCTGGCCGGGCCTTCTGAACTTGTCGTCCTCGCCGATGGGACAGCCGATGCAAAAGTTGTCGCGGCCGACCTGCTCGCTCAGGCCGAGCACGACGATGATGCGATTCCGATCCTGATCTCGACCAGCGCGGCCCTGATCTCTGCTGTGGAGGAAGAACTGGCCCAGCAGTTGACGAGCCTGCCCACGCACAGCACCGCGCGCGCCGCGTTCCGAAACGGATACGCGGTCGCCACGAGTTCGATCGAACAGGCTATTGCACTCAGCGACGACATCGGGCCGGAGCACCTGGAAATCCACACAAGGGACGCCCAGGGCGTGGCGAGCGCCATCCGCCATGCCGGTGCGGTGTTCATCGGGGCGGGAGCGGCGGAGGCGCTCGGAGACTACGGCGCTGGCCCGAACCACGTCCTTCCAACCGGTGGAACCTGCCGGTTCCGCGCGGGGCTCTCGGTATTCACATTCCTACGAGCCCGCACGTGGCTCCGTATCGACGAGGCCACGCGGGCCGCCGCGCTCTTGGACGACGCGGCTGCGCTGGCACGCATGGAGATGCTCGAAGGACATGCCAGATCCGTTGGTTGCCGGCGCACGCTCTCGCCAGGAACCGAACCGATCCAGATCACAGCCAAGACGTGATTGGGTATCGCCTAGGTTCTGTCTGGCGGATCATCCGTACGGCGCAGGTTCGGCTGCGCGAAGGTGAGTTGTTCGTCACACTGCGGCCTCCGGCATGGAGGCCAGCTACCGAAAGTTGCGAGACTGGTTCGAACGACGCGGCATCGAGGCAGTAATCCCGCAACGCAGCGACCAGATTGAACAAGAAGGCCCGAGGAGATTGGACCGCCGGGCGTCCCGACGCCGTACAAAGGTGGAGAACAGCGTGGGCTGGCTCAAGGAGAACCGCCACGTGGGCACCCGCTACGACACCGTCCCTGGCGGCACTCGCCCAAGTGCCGCTGTCGGTACCATGCGCCACAGGTTCTTGTCCATCCCCATTGCAAGGCGTCTTCGCATGCGACACCGTAATCTCCTCTTGGCGGCAGCTTACTTCTTGGCAGCCTTTGCACATGGTGCAGCCGGCGCGGAGCCCAAGCCGCTCAAGGTCTTCATCCTCGCCGGGCAGTCGAACATGGAAGGCCAGGCAGTCGTGGACCTTCAGGGAAAGGACTACAACGACGCCAAGGGGACGCTTGTCTCGCTGATGAACGACCCGACGAAGACGGACCTGTTCACACATCTCACGGACGCAAAGGGGAGTTGGCGTGTTCGGGACGACGTGTGGGTGCGCTACCAGCCCGAGGGCGAGAAACTGCGGGCAGGAGCGCTGACTTTCGGGTTCACGCCGTATGGGGACCAGCACCACTTCGGGCCTGAGTTGCAGTTCGGGCACGTGGTGGGGGATGCACTGGACAACGACGTGCTGCTCATCAAGACCGCGTGGGGCGGCAAGAGCCTGTTTGTGGACTTTCGCCCGCCGTCGTCGGGCGGCTCGACCGGGAAGTACTACACGATGATGATCGGGCAGGTCCGCGAATCGCTCGCGAACTTGAAGCAGGATTTCCCCGAATCCAAGGCCGTCGGCTATGAGCTTGCCGGGTTCGTGTGGTACCAAGGGTGGAACGACGGGTGCGATCCCAAGCACGCCGTACCTGAGTACGAGACGAATCTTGTGAACCTTATCAAGGATGTCCGCAAGGACCTCGACTCGCCGAACCTGCCGGTGGTGGTTGGTGAACTGACCGGGCCGTGGGTGCAGGCACCGGATGAGTGGGACCTGCTGCGCAAAGCACAAGCCGCCGCCGCAGCGCGGCCGGAGTTCGCGGGCAACGTCGTCTTCGTCCCCACGCACGACTTCGTGCGGAAACCCGAGGAGTCGCCAAACCCCGGTCACGGGCACCATGAGTTTGGAAACGCCGAGACGTACTTCCTCGTGGGCGATGCGCTAGGGAAAGGATTGATGGGGCTTGTGCAGCCAGAGAAGAAGCCGGTCCCGCCGGCAGAGGCGCCCAAGCCCGCGGCGACCGCGCAGCCTGCGAAAGCAGTCAAGGCGGAGATGGCCGGTTACATGCTCGTACCAACTGAGCGTGTACCGGACAGCTTCAACGCGGGGTTCTCGCTCTACGCCGCGGCGTGGCCGTTGCTGGAGCACTATCCCGGCCACCGTTTTCAGACGGGCCTCTTCGGCACGTGGATGCACGCGCAGTACCAAGGCAAGCCGCCCAAGGACCTCTACTCCGACATCGAAGGCGGGCTGGGCTGGTGGCGCGACACGCGCTTTCCGACCGAGACGCCCAAGTTCATCATGGGCGGCGTGGCGGTGAACTTCGGCGAGATCGCCAACGGGCCAGCCCACGGAGCGGGGGATTGGAATGAACCCAAGGGCCTTTACGGCGTCGCGCAAATCAGCCCGTGGCTGCTCTTTCCGATCGACGGCCTGAATGTGAAGCAGGGAACCTGCGGCCAGCTCTTTGGATATGGCTATCTCCCGCTGCCGCTCACGTCGGCGAAGGCCGCCACCGCGGGGAAGGACATGCCGACCGGCGACAACTGCTGGACGCTGTTCCTGAACACACAGAACTTCAAGGGCCCCGTATGCTTCTTCACACCGTATTTCTGGTCACGTTCAGCGGTGCCCAAGCCTGAGTTGGCGGGCCTGCTGCTGGACTCGCGGCCTTCGGATCCGAATAAGGCGTTCCAGATGGAAACCCAATATGTGCCCGGCGAGATCTTTGTGGTCCAGAACGGCGAGACCTTCGCGCGCGTCGCGCCGATCTCGTTCCCCGTCGGGCCAGAGGGGCACTCGGTGGTGCTGCATCGGCTCACTTGCTACAGCAAGGCTGCGATGTGGGATGACGTGAAGGTCTGGTTCGAGGGCGGCGCGGCGGCCAGTGGCGCGGTGAATCCTGCCGGGGCGTTTGTGCAACAGTTCAAGAACGGCGGAGGATCGACCTGGCAGCTTTACGCGGATGGGGCGACAAAGGAGGAGCAGACGCAGATCGACTGGAAGTCCTTCGCGACACCGCTGGTGCCAGACCCCATGACGTATGGCTATACGTGGGATGAAAAGCTGGTCAGCAAGGTCGATGGCCCCGGTGGCTCGCGAGTCACTCTGCCGCAGTATTACCGTCTTGCCAAAGACGGCAAGCAGCCCAGATGGGCGGTCGCGTCAGCCAAGGATGTCCCCGCTTCTTCGGGCCTGGCCGCGACTCGCTTTGATCGACCCAAAGAGAAGCCGCAGGACCCCTACGACACGCCATCGGACCCTCAGTGTTCCTTCAAAAAACCCGGCCCGGTCGCCGGCCCATTCCAGGCGCATCTCGGCGACGGAAGCGTGGTCACATACTGGTGGTACCGGTTCGCCGATCAACCAGCGATGCTCAACGCCGACCTCTCGGACGACGAGCGTGAGCGGATGCAGCTGAAAGTCGAGAAGATGCACCGTGCGTGGACCAAGGACCGCGAGTACCTTGCCCCGCCGACCATCGGCACGCTCGCCGACCTCGATCCGGCACAGATTGTGACGCCGCCCAGGGGGCTTGAGATCGGCTATGTGCCAATCGCGACCCGTCAGGAACTTGCTGTCACCACAGGGGAAAAGGCGAAGAAGTAGCCGACTTGTCCGGTCACTTTGCGATTGCGGGAAGCATCAGGATCGACTATCGGGGGCAAGGGCTATGGGTGTAAGGGTGTCAGTGGGCCTGCTCTATTCTCAAGAATCGCTAGAACAGCGCCGCTGACAACTCGCGCAGATTGAGCAACCAGAACTCGATCTTGAACGGGGCGTCGTCATGGCGCTGTCACTCGTCGCGGCACATCAAGAACAGGCCGACCACACCCTCGGCGGTACTCGAGCGGGTCGCCCGCGGCACGGGCTCGTTCCGCCGCAGGACTAATACGGATCCCAGTTGAGCATCGCGCGCGACCCACCGGAACGGGGCACTTGCGCCAGGGATGATCGTGTGGCATGATGCCGTCGGCACGGAGGCCAGCGATGAACATCCGCGAGCGACAGCCCGGTGATCTGAAGGAACTCAAGGTACATGTGCGCAAGGAGAAGGACGCCGATCGGCGTGATCGCCTTCGCGCCGTGACGCTGGCCATCGAGGGCGAGGATGCGCCGACGATCGCACGGCTGCTCGGGCGTTCGCGACGGCAGGTCCAGGACTGGGTCTACGCCTACCGCGACGGCGGCATCGACGCCATCCATCCTCCCAAGCCTCCGGGCAAGAAGCCCCGCGTGCATGGAGAGATCGCCGAGAAGCTCAGGGCGCGGCTCGACGCGGGCCCGACCGCGGCCGACAAGGTCTGCACTTTGCGCGGCAAGGATGTGCAACGGATCCTGCGTGAGGAGCAGGGCGTGAAGCTCTCCCTCAACGCCGCGTACGCCACGCTGCACCGGCTGGGCTACTCGTGCCTGGCCCCGCGTCCACGCCACGAGAAGCAGGACCTCGCGGCCCAGGAGAAGTTCAAGGCCGATACCGCCCCCTTTTTGTCCGCACCGTCGGCCAGTTGATCGCCGCGTGGGCCCGGGGAGAGCGGCTCCGCGTGTTCTTCATGGATGAGGCCCGCTTCGGCCAGCAGGGGACCACCACGCGGATGTGGGCGCCCACCGGCTCGAGGCCCACGGCCGTCAAGCAGACTCGCTATGAGTGGCTCTACCTGTACGCGGATGTTCGCACCCTCCGCCGACGCCAACGTGACAAACTCCAGTCGCTGCGACACGATCGACTCCTCTCGCCACGCCATGCCGGACCTCCTTGAAGGGTCCAGCACCGTTGGCTCAATGTGTCAACCATGTCCACGAACGGGTGTAAAGGATGTCTCCGGTCTATACAACCTCCCCTGCACCCCTCCCGCTGAAACCACAACGCCCCTTATAGTTTGGACAACGCTCGGAACGACTCGACTTCAAGCGGCGCGTCACCAGCCGGTACCGCTCCGTAAAATCGTGACTATGAGGGTTCTACTGGTCATCCACGGCTACCCGCCCCGCTACAACGCGGGCTCAGAGGTCTACACGCAATCGCTCGCACGCGAGTTGGCGAACCGGCACGAGGTTCGGGTGTTCGCGCGATTCGAGGACCCGTTCATCGCTTCGTACACGGAGGCGGACGATTCCGACAGCGGGGACGCTCGGATTCGTCTGCGCGTCGTCAACAACCCCGAATCACGCGATCGATACCGCCACACGGAGATCGACGCGGCCTTGGGGCGGATGCTTGACGAGTTTCGGCCCGAAGTCGTCCATGTCAATCATGTATCGCACCTGTCAACGTCCGTGCTCACGGTGATTGCCGAGCGCGGCAGCCCGCTGGTCTACACACTGCACGACTTCTGGCTGATGTGCCCTCGCGGGCAGTTTGTCCAGCGAAACCCGGGCACCGGAGAGGAGCGGTACCCCGAGTGCGACGGACAAGATGACCGCAAGTGCGCTCAGAAGTGCTACGCGCTCTACTTCTCTGGTTCCCAAGAGGAGTACGAGGCGGACACCGCGCGATGGGCGGCGTGGGTCGGTGAGAGGATGCGCCACGTTCGAGAGGTCGCGGGGCTTGTCGATGCGTTCATTGCGCCGTCGCGCTATGTCCTCGGTCGGCACAGCGGAGAGTTCGGCATCCCCGCCGAGCGGCTCCACTACCTGGATTACGGCTTTGACTTGGACAGGCTGGCCGGGCGGCAGCGCCAGCCCGAGGCCCGGTACGTCTTCGGGTACATCGGCACCCACATCCCGTCGAAGGGGATTCACCAGTTGCTTCATGCGTTCGGTCGCCTTGGCGGGAAGCCGGTGCTACGCATCTGGGGCCGCCCACGCGACCTCTACACGGCATCGCTCCGGCGCATTGCTCAGGGCTTGCCGGGCGACGCATCGGAGCGTGTCGAGTGGTTGGGCGAGTACGAGAACGACCGGATCATCGCCAACGTGTTCAACCGCGTCGATGCCATCGTGGTCCCGTCGATCTGGACGGAGAACTCCCCGCTTGTGATCCACGAAGCGCAGCACGCCCGCGTCCCGGTCATCACGGCCGACGTGGGCGGCATGAGCGAGTACGTCCGGCACGAGGTCAACGGCCTGTTGTTCAAGCACCGCGACCCCGAGGCGATGGCCGGTCAGATGCAGCGGTTGATCGACGATCCGCCGCTCGGTGCGCGGCTGGCGCAGCGCGGATACTTATTGTCGGACACCGGCGACGTTCCGAGCATCGCGGCGCACGCGGCCCAGGTTGAAGCGGTCTACGACCGTGTGATAAGGGCGGCTTTGCCCGCTCAGCCTCGCACAGGCTCCGGCCCGTGGCGGATCACCTTCGACACCAACCCCGACGACTGCAACTTGAAATGCGTCATGTGCGAGGAGCATTCCCCGCACAGCCCGCTCCAGGCGGCACGCCGCGCCAACGGCATTCCCAAGCGGCGGATGGATATTGCGATGATCCGGCGCGTGCTGGAGAGTTGTCGGGGAACGCGGCTGCGCGAGATCATCCCCAGCACGATGGGCGAACCGCTGCTCTACAAGCACTTCGACGAGATCATCGACCTGTGCGCCGAGTTCGGCGTCAAGATGAACCTGACGACCAACGGCACGTTCCCCAGGCGGGGCGTGCGGGAGTGGGCCAGGCGCATCGTGCCGGTCACTTCCGACACCAAGATTTCGTTCAACGGCGCGACGGCGGCGACGCAGGAAGCGATCATGATCGGCTCCGACTGGGAGACGATCATCGAGAACGTGCGGGTGTTCGTCGCCGAACGCGATGAGCACGCCCGCACCGGCGGCAACTACTGCCGGGTCACGTTCCAGACAACGTTCCTGGAATCCAACGTCGCCGAGTTGCCCGCGATGGTCCGCCTTGCCGCGTCGCTTGGCGTGGATCGCGTGAAGGGGCACCACCTCTGGGCGCACTTCGTGCAGATCAAAGGCATGTCCATGCGGCGGTCCCGCACGTCTATGGAACGGTGGAACCAGATCGTGACCGAGACACAGAACGCCGCTGCCGAAAGCTCGCTCCCCAACGGAAGGCGAGTGCTCTTGGAGAATATCCACACGCTCGACCCGAACGACCCCGGCGATATTGCGCCCGGTGGGCCGTGCCCGTTCCTCGGCGAAGAGGCGTGGGTGAGCGCCGAAGGGCGGTTCGGGCCGTGCTGCGCGCCCGATGCCCAGCGGCGCACGCTCGGCGACTTCGGAAACCTAAACGACAAAGCGATGATGGAGATATGGACCAGCCCGCAGTACCAGACCTTGCACGACACCTACCGGGAGCATCGCCTGTGCCAGACGTGCAACATGCGCAAGCCGCTGAACGGCAAGTAACCCCGTGGCGTCGGGCGCAAGTCTCCGCCGACGGCACGCACCACGTTGTCAACGGCGGGCCGCTGTACGGCGCACGCTACGCCCTCGTCCGCGAGTATCACGAGCCGGGCCTTGCTCCCGCGCATGACCGATCAGGAGCGTTCCACATTGACTCCGCCGGTGCGCCGGTGTACGCCCGTCGCTTTGTGGAGGCATGGGGCTTCTACGACGGCCTTGCAGCGGTCCAGCAGGCCGAGCGTGGGTGGCTCCACGCCCGCATAGATGGGACGCCGTTGTACGTGGAGCGATACGACTGGTGCGGCAACTTTCAAGAGGAACGCTGCGCGGTACGCGGAGTCGATGGGCTGTACGCGCATATCGGCACGCGCGGCCAGCGGCTATCCGCCGTCGGGCACTTGTACGCGGGTGACTACCGCGAACGGGCTGCGGTGGTTCGCTACGTCGATGACGGTCTGTGCGGTCACGTCGATTGGGAAGGTCGCCCGCTTCACGCCCGACGCTTCATGGACCTTGACGTATTCCACAAGGGCTACGCCCGCGCAAGGGACCAACGCGGCTGGTTACACATTTCACGCGAAGGGACCGATGCCTACGCCGCGCGATTTGCGAATGTCGAACCGTTCTACAACGGGACGGCGTTTGCTGAAACACTCTCCGGGGATCGTGTCCTCATCGCGCAGGATGGCAACATCGCTCGTGTAATCGTCGAAGGCACGCGATTGGTAAAGTGATGACGGCTACGCCGCCACCGTCGCGCTCGTCACATCCGACCACGGCCCCTTCTCGCCGCGGGTGTTGACCCACCGCAGCATGTAGACCGCCGTCTTTCCGCCCGCCGCCGCCGGGTAGTCGGTGGCGAAGGCGGTTTTGGTGGTCATGGTCAGGAACGAGAGGGCGGCGGGGTCCGTCGCGGCGTACTGACAGGGGCGACGGCCGCGCACGCTGCCCCTTCGGGGTCGGGTTCCTTACCGCCTCGCTCTCCGGGGGTGTCGTCGCCAAGCCTCCTCCACGCCCCGGCTACGAACGCCCACGCCTTCGGCGTGAAGAGTTGAGGGGAGCCCCCACCGGTCGCTGCGCGACCACCTCCCCCTGGTGGAATCGGGACGAATCGCCAGCGGGCTGGATGATTCCGAATCCACTTATAGGTGGAGGGGCCGCTGATGCCAGAGAGCGCTGCTGCCCTCTCCGGCACCTCTCCCGCTACCTGCGCAGGAATGCCGAATCGCTCTGACGCATCCGCCAACATTCCGCCCCGTAAGCCGATATCCTTCCGACGATGCTGGCGAAGAAGCGAAAACCACTTGAATACACCAATGGCCATGTGGGCCTTCTGCCCCGCCTTCGAATGGAGGCGGGGTTCGGACGCTATGACCTCGTGCAGGCGGACGCGCTTGACTGGCTCTCCACGGCCTCCGCCAACTCGATTCACGCCGTTGTGACTGACCCCCCGTACGGCCTTGTGGAATACGAGCCGAACGAACTGCTCAAGCTCAAGAACGGCAAGGGGGGTGTCTGGCGCATCCCACCCTCGCTCGACGGGCACCAGCGGAGTCCGCTTCCGCGATTCACCACGCTCCGCGAGTCGGATCGTGTCCAACTGCGTGATTTCTTCCGCCAACTTGCCGCCCGATTGTTCCCGGTTCTTGTCCCCGGCGGGCACGTCTTCATCGCGACCAACCCGCTCGTCTCCTACCTCGTCTACGAACCGTTCATCGCCGCCGGGTTTGAGAAGCGGGGAGAGATCATCCGCGTGGTCCACACGCTGCGCGGTGGCGACCGCCCCAAGAACGCGCACGAGGAGTTCGACGAGGTTTCGGTGATGCCCAAATCATGCTGGGAGCCGTGGGGCCTCTTCCGTAAGCCGTGCGAAGGCCGCGTGCAGGACAATCTGCGCAAGTGGAAGACCGGCGGCCTGCGGCGCATCTCGCCCGATGAGCCGTTCAAGGACCTGATCCACGCTTCCCCTGCTCGCGGTGCGGAGCGGGCTTTGGCTTCGCATCCCTCGCTCAAGCCGCAGGCCCTCATGCGGCAACTCGTGCGGGCCTCGCTGCCGCTCGGCAAAGGGGTGATCCTCGACCCGTTCATGGGTTCGGGGTCCACGATCGCCGCCGCATCGGCGGAAGGGCTCGACAGCATCGGCATCGAGCGGAGCGGGGAGTACTTCCTGATGGCGACCAAGGCCGTTCCCCGGCTCGCCGAGCTTGTCGTGCGGTCCATCGCGCCTACGGCTGGGGATCGCAATGGCCAAAAAGACTGACTTCGACTCTACCGTTCCGCTCCCGCCCGGCCTGGAGATCGGCGCCATCCGCCGCGCGATCGACTATGTGGAAAAGGAGCTTGCCGAACTCGTGGAGATCTACCACGAGCAGGCCAACGTGTTCAGCGCGATCGTGGGCATCTTCGGCACCAAGGCGCTCGACTCGGTGAGCAACTACGAGAAGCACAAGCACTCGGACACCGCGCAGCAGCGGTTCCCCGACCTCTGCCGCAGGGGAGCGGGGGGGTCGGGCAAGAAACTCACGCCGCAGAACTCTCTTGAGAGCAAGGGGAGCAAGCGACCCTGGGCGATCCAGTCTCACTACGACCATGCGGGCTGGTACATCGTGTGGCGATACCTCGTCGATCCGACCGAGACGCTTGAGGCGGGAAAGACCGTGGTGATCTGGCGGGTCGATATCGTCTTCCTCGACAAGACCGACTGGAAGTACGAGAAGAGCGACGCGGGCGAGGGAGGCGGCGGGCGTACGCACACATTCGGCGTGAAGAACGCCGCCAAGAAACTGGCGACGGCGGCTGTCTATCGGCGCAGTGACGTCATTGTCCGCGATGGCAAGCCGATCCCGAAGAACGGCCACGGGGACGACGAAGAGGATGGCGGCTACAAGAAGTAGCCAGCGGGGCGTGCCGGGGGGCGGCAGCCCCCGGCAGGTGCGTATCCGGAGCGCAGCCGATACACTCTCGGTAACATGTTTGAGAACGCTTCCCGCCTCTGGGTCGTCCACATCTCGAATCACGCCAAGATCGCCGCTCGAGCGCAGCGCGAAGGGTTTATCTGCATCGGCTGGACGAAGATGGGCGACCTTGCGCCTCACGACACGCGCGAGAAGATGAAGGCCGCGATGCACCGCGCCTTTCCCGATTGGTCCAACGGGTCGGTCAACTCCTCCTATGGGCAGGTTTTCAGGTTCGCGCACGAGATGAAGGTCGGCGATCCCGTTGTGTACCCGGTCAAGGGGTCACGCGAGATCATGGTCGGCGAAGTTGGCGGCCCATACCGATGGGCGGGGAACGACCGCGAACTCGTTGACAACGACTACTCGAATGTGCGGTCCGTGAAATGGCTCAAGACGGTGCCGCGCATTGCCTTCTCCGACGCCGCCTTGCACAGTTTCGGCAGCTTTTCGTCCGTGTCCACGTCCGACGAATACCTAGAGGAAGTGAACGCGGTTCTGGCAAAGGAATCGGGTGTGGCTGGTCCCACCGTGACCGGGCGCGTTGCGCCATCCAAGCCCCAATACGGATCGGATCCGACTGTCGGCGGTACGTCTGCGCCAGCGGCTTCCGCCGAGTCGGACGCCATTCCCCCTCCCACCGATGCGTTCAACCTCGCGGAGCGATGTGTCGAGGAAACCAAGGACTACTTGCTGAGGCAGTGGTCCCGGACCGGCACGGACTTTGAGGAAGTCGTAGCGGCGGTCTTTCGCGCGATGGGGTACACAGCCACCACGCAGGAAGGCACTCACGATCTCGGCGTCGATGTCGTGGCGCATCCTGACCCGTTAGGGGTACAGCCGCCGCTCATCAAGATTCAGTGCAAGAGCGGAACCGGCAGCGTCGGCGGCCCTGCGATCAAGCAATTACGCGGGCTTCTCAACGGCCCAGAGAAGGGCATCATGGTTTCGTTGGGCGGCTTCAGTACCGACGCAAAGCACGTTCAACAAAACGATGCCGATCTCGTGCTCATCGACGGGGACCGCTTCGTCGAGTTGTTCCTGGCGCATTACGACCGGCTTGCCCCGGAGTGGCGACACCGATTCCCGCTTACCCGGGTGTACGTTTCCGTCAGCTAGCTCACGGCCTATGCCGCCACCGTCGCGCTCGTCACATCCGACCACGGCCCCTTCTCGCCCCGCGTTTTGACCCACCGCAGCATGTAGACCGCCGTCCTCCCGCCGTCGGCAGACTTGAACTCGGTGCGGAAGGTTCATGTGGGGGGACGGGCGGCTGGTCAGGGTCAGGAACGAGAGCGTTCTTGGATCGCCGATGGGGTCCGTCGGCGCGGGGGCGCCCGTATCGACGAGTTTCACCCACACCTCCGCGCCCGCCACGCCCTCGGGCTTGCCGCGCCGGGTCGGCGAGCCTTCATCCACGAGGCGCAGTTGGTGCGTCAGGCGCGTGCCCGGGTCCACGCTCACCAGCGGGCGCGTCGTCGGCGTTGGTGACGGCGTGCGCGAGGTGTCGCGCACTGTGATCCCGATCGTCGCGCGGTCGGCATCGGTGGTCTTGGTGTACCCCTGCACGAAGTTGGTGATGGGCCGGACTTTCAAGGCCAGGAGGGGCTCGGTGGTGCCACGTGCCGGACTTTGACGGGGTGCCAGGGATCACGGTGCCGGGCATCTTCGCGTTCGTGAGTGCGTGGTTTGCGGGATGCTCTTGAGGAATGTTGGAAGTTGGAAGTGGGAAGAAGCAGGAAGTAGAAGGGCGGGAGCCCCCACCGGTCGCTGCGCGACCACCTCCCCCTGGCGGGGGAGGAGTCCGTAAAGCGGGTAGCATCCGGCATCCACACAAGGAGCCGCGCATGGCTGCACCATCCCGTCGTGATTTCCTGAAGCGTTCCGCCGCGGCGACGATTGCCGCGTCCGCACTGTCTGGCGCAGCAGCGGCCGGCGCAGCGCGCGATGTGGGGAAGGGCCAAGCAAAGGAAGGGTCGGGCCAGCCCGCCGGGGGGGGGCAGCCACCGGACGTTTCCAAGCCCGGCAAGGTCGATGTCGAGCGCCGCAGGTTCGGCAAGACGGACATGCAGGTGGCGATCCTGGGCTTTGGCTCCGCGGAGATCGGGTATGAGCGGACCGACCAGAAGGTGGTTGATGGTATTTTGAACGCCGCGCTCGATCAGGGTTTGAACGCGGTGGATACGGCGGAGTGTTATGTCGATGCGGAGGAGCAGATCGGCCGGGCGATCTCGGGGCGCCGCAAGGAGTTCTACCTCTTCAGTAAGTGCGGGCATGTGACGAAGAACGGCGAGCGGGGCGACGACTGGAGCAAGGAAGGGATACTCAACTCCGTGGAGCGGTCGCTCAAGCGGTGCAAGACGGATGTGCTGGACCTGATCCAGTTGCACTCGTGCTCGCTGGAGACGCTCGAGAAGGGCGAGTGCATCGACGCGCTGGAGGAAGCGAAGAAGCAGGGCAAGGTGCGGTACATCGGCTACAGCGGCGACTCGAAGGCCGCGAAGTACGCGATCGAGACGGGCCGGTTTGATGCGCTGCAGACATCGGTGAACATCGCCGACCAGGAATGCATCGAGTTGACGTTGCCGCTGGCGCGCGAGAAGGGCATGGGCGTTGTCGCCAAGAGGCCGATCGCCAACGCCGCGTGGCGGTACGACGCGAAGCCCGACAACGGGTATCACGTTGAGTACTGGAACCGGCTGCAGGAGTTGAAGTACGCGTTTGCGATGGGCGAGAAGCGCAGCGACACCGGGCCGGACGGCGCGGCGGGGACCGCCCTGCGTTTCTCGGCGTTCCAGCCCGGCGTGCATGTCTGCATCGTGGGGACGAGCAAGCCGGAGCGGTGGCGGCAGAACGCGGAACTGCTGAGGGCGGGGGCGCTGAGCGAGGAAGCGGTGAAGACGATCCGCGCGAGGTGGAAGGAAGTGGCGAAGGCGGAGTGGACGGGGCAGACGTGAGGAAATGCGGAGTGCGGAGTGCGGAATGCGGAATGAGGAGGGAAGGCCGGGACCGGAAGTGAGCGAGCAGAACCCGAGACCCGAAACCCGATCCCTGGCTCATGGCTGCATTCCATTCCGCAATCCGCAATCCGCATTCGGCACTTCTCCCTAGACTCCCCCCGTGTACCAATCCCTTCTCACGCGGCGATACCTCACCAGCAAGATCATGCCGCTGCTGGCGATCCTCGCGGTGATGTTCTGTTCGGCCCTGGTGCTCACGACCTGGTCGATCATGGGCGGGTTCGTGGTGATGCTGCTGAAGGTCGGGCGCGAGATGGAGGGGGATGTCAGCATCGCCTGGCCGACCGCGGGCTTTGCGCATTTCGAGGACCTGATCACGCGATTGGAAGCGGACCCGATGGTCGCCGCGGCAGCGCCCGTGGTCGAGGCCTTCGGGATGCTGGTGCTGCCCGATGACCGGCAGTACGGGATCACGCTGCGGGGCATCGACCAGCGGTACGCGAACGTGGCGACGTACGGCGAGGCGCTGTGGTGGAAGCCGATCCAGCAGGCGCTGCCCAAAGACGAAGAGGGGGAGGACCCGCGACTGGACCCGGAGTGGTGGAAGGAGCAGGCGATCGCGCAGTCGCGCGATCCGGAAATGTCCGCCGCGCAGATCCGCGAGTACAAGCCGTGGGCGACGATGGAGGCCGATGGCACGCGCCTGATGGAGAAGGACCCGGTGTCGGGCGTGGATCGGCCGGCGGTGGTGCTGGGGATCGAGATGTCGGGGTTCTCGAAGCGCGACCCGAAGGGGTTTTACACTCCGGCGGACCTGGCCGGGACGCGCGGCGGCGTGGGCGGATACAAGTGGATGATCGGCTTCATCCCGAACCACGAGGTGACGGTCACGGTGCTGCCGCTGAGCAGGTCGGGCCGTGCGGTGGGGACGGTGTCGGCGCGGTTGCCGGTGGCCAATGAGTTCCGCACGGGTCTGTACGATGTGGACAAGCGGACCGCACTGATCCGGCTGGAAGAGTTGCAGCGGATGCTGAACATGGATCAGGCGGAGCGGCTGGAGGAAGCGCCCGCGGATCCGTACGCGATCGACACGGGGCCCGATGGCGAGGAGCGGCAGCCGGGGCGCACGGTAATCGGCATCGAGCCTGCGCGGGTGACGACGATTTTGGTGAAGGCGGTGCCGGGTTTCGAGCCCGAGCAACTGAGGGAGCGGGCGATCGAGGTTTATGCGGAGTTTGCGGGCGCGCACCGGGGCGAGGTCCCGAGTCCGTCGGACATGGCCAAGACGATCTCGACGTGGGAGCGGCAGCAGGCGATGTTCGTGGGCGCGGTGAAGCGGGAGACGGCGATCGTGCTGTTCCTCCTGCTGTTCATCTCCTTTGTGGTGGTGTTTCTTATCCTGGCGATCTTCTGGGCGATGGTGAGCGAGAAGACCAAGGACATCGGCGTGCTCCGGTCGATCGGCGCGAGCCGGATGGGTGTGGCGTGGCTGTGGCTGCGGTACGGCATGTCGATCGGGGTAGTGGGGGCGATCCTTGGCGGGATACTCGCGTACACGGTGGTGCTGAACATCAACCCGATCCACGAGTGGATGGGGCGCGCGCTGGACATCCAACTGTGGGACCCGAGCGTGTACTACTTCCCGGAGATCCCCAGCGAGGTGGTGCCGTGGAAGGCGGCGCTGGTGCTGTGCGGGGCGGTGGTGTTCAGCGTGCTGGGCGCGCTGCTCCCGGCGGTGAAGGCGGCGAGGATGGACCCGGTTCGCGCGTTGAGGTTTGAATGAGCGAGCAGGGCACAAAGAGCAGGGCGGGCGCAACGGCGGCAACCGCCAATGGCGCGAGCGCGTCCGATGCGCCGGGCGCGGGTGGCGCCATCCTGCGCGCCACGAACCTCCACAAAACCTATCGCATGGGGCGCGTGAAGGTGCCGGTGCTCCGCGGCGTCGATCTGACCGTCAAGCGCGGCGAGTGGGTGGCGATCCTCGGGGCATCCGGCTCGGGCAAATCCACGCTGCTGCACCTGCTCGGCGGGCTGGACAGGCCGGACAAGGGCGAGCCGGGTGAAGCGCTGGGCCACAGGGGCCGGATCGAGTTTGAGTCGCGCGACCTCGCGGCGATGTCCGCGCGCGACCTGGACCGCTACCGCTGCTCGAGCGTCGGGTTCGTGTTCCAGTTCTATCACCTGCTGCCGGAACTGACGGTGCTGCAGAACGTCACGGTGGCCTCGATGGTTCGGCTGGGGCGGTTTGGGTACATGGCCCGGCGGCGCGAGGTTGAGGACCGGGCCAAGGGGCTGCTTGAGTCGTTTGGTCTGGGTCATCGGCTCAGGCACCGCTCGGCGGAACTTTCGGGCGGGGAGCGCCAGCGGGTCGCCATCGCCCGCGCGCTGGCCAACGACCCGCCGGTGCTGCTGGCCGATGAGCCGACGGGCAACCTCGACCATGTCACCGGCGCGGCGATCCTGGATCAGATTGCCAT
>Ga0163153_10002359_pt1 | contig 27810 bp, 17 predicted proteins | sample OliLakLV19MP6IB1_FD_148629 | JGI IMG/M metagenome (GOLD analysis project Ga0163153, IMG submission 148629) | Freshwater microbial mat bacterial communities from Lake Vanda, McMurdo Dry Valleys, Antarctica - Oligotrophic Lake LV.19.MP6.IB-1 | ecosystem: Environmental > Aquatic > Freshwater >...
GCGAGCGAACGCTTCAGTTCCGCGTCGTCGATAATCCGTTTCTGCGCGGTATCGACCATGAACATCCTCCCGGGGCGCAGGCGGCCCTTTTCCACCACGTCTTCCGGTGGAATGCTCAACACGCCCGTCTCGGAAGCCATGATTACCAGGCCGCCTCTGGTGACCGTGTAACGGCTGGGCCGCAGCCCGTTGCGGTCTAGCACCGCGCCAATCACCGTGCCATCGGTGAACGCCATCGACGCCGGACCGTCCCATGGTTCCATCAGGCAGGCCTGGTATTCGTAGTAGGCCTTCTTCTCGTCCGACATGCTTTCGTGCCCGGCCCACGGCTCGGGAATCAGCATCGACATCGCCTGCACCAGCGAACGACCGGTCATCACCAGCATTTCGAGCACGTTGTCGAACGAGGCGGAGTCGCTGACACTCGGCGTGCAGATCGGGAAAATCTTCTTCAGGTCCGCGCCATACTTTTCGCTGGCCAACATGCTCTCGCGGGCCCGCATCCAGTTGCGGTTGCCGCGGACAGTGTTGATCTCGCCGTTGTGCGCGAGATACCGCAGCGGCTGCGCGAGGTCCCACGTCGGGAACGTGTTGGTGCTGTAGCGCTGATGCACGAGCGCCAGCGCCGACTTGAACCGCTCGTCGGCCAGATCGGCGTAGAAACGCTCGACCTGATCGGCCAGCATCAAGCCTTTGTAGATCATCACGCGGCTGGACAGGCTCGGCAGGTAGCAGTATTTCTTCTGCGACAGGCCGCTCTCGCGAATCTCGCGCTCCAGCCGTTTGCGGATCACGTATAGCTTCCACTCGAACATCTCCGGCGACGTCTTCTCGCCGCGGGCGGCAAAGACCTGCGCAATGAACGGTTCCACGTCGCGCGCGGTGTGCCCGATGCAGCGATTGTCGATCGGCACTTCGCGCCAACCGAGCGGCGTTTGACCTTCTTCCTTGATCAGCTCTTCGAGCCGGCGCTGGCAATGCTCGCGTTCTTCCTGCTCTTGCGGCAGAAAGACGCAGCCGGCCCCGTAGTCGCCGACGGCCGGCAAGGTGATGCCCAACTCTTCCGTCTTGGCGCGCAGAAATTCATCCGGCAATTGCGTCAGGATGCCGGCGCCGTCGCCGGTCAGCGGATCGCAGCCGCAAGCGCCGCGGTGCGTCAGGTTGACCAGGATTTCCAGGCCTTGATGCACAATCGCGTGGTTCTTGCGCCCCTCAATGTCAACGACAAAGCCCAGACCGCAGGCGTCGTGTTCGTTGTCCGGATCGTAGAGGCCCTGGCGCGCAGGGAGTCCGGTGTTTCGTTGGGCGTCGGACATGGCTAACTCCTCATCGCCGCGGGAAAGCGAAGCGCCGTGCGTGCGGTGCGCGCGTCCCCAGTGGATGGATGTGATGTATCGCTGGCGCCGTTGAATTCGGGCGCATGATCTGCAAGAGAAGATGTCGTACCTTCGGTCGCCGAGTCGCCGTTGACGTTCGCCGCCACATGACCATTACCGGCCGCATGATGTTCTCGACCGTCGAGCGCGATCGGCTCGTCCACGCTGCTTTCGCGGCGCAGCAATTCAATGAAGCGTTCGGCGACGCTCGCCAACTCGCGCCCACGGCGATAAATGATGCCCAACGGGCGGACCAATTCTTCGGTCGCCAACGGGACCGCCTTCAAGCTGCCGGCCGCGACTTCACGTTGCACCGTCGGTTCCGGGAGCAAGGCCACGCCCGTCCCGACTTCAACCGCCCGCTTGATGGTCTCGATATTGTCGAACTCCATGACCGTGGAGACTTCCACGTCGGCCAGATGGAGCGCCCGGTCGATTTCCCGGCGGATGGTCAGCCCTTCATCGAACCCGACCAGGGCCTCGCCAGCCAATTGAGCTAGTTCAATGGACGCCTCGTTCGCCAACCGATGTTCTGGCGAACAGGCCAGGATCATCGGCTCCGTTCGCCACTCGATCGCCAGAACGGTCCGGGAGCTCTTGGGATAGCTGACCAGGCCAAGGTCGGCCTTATCCCGCTCGACGGCGTCATAGACCCGGTGGGGATGCAGGTACTCCAGCCGGACATTGGCCTTCGGGTGCCGGCTGAGGAACTCCTTCAAATACCGGCTCATATGGTGGAGGCCGACCGAGTAGATCGACGCCACGCGGAGCCGGCCGGCTACCTCGTGATGCAGGGTGCGGACCTTGTCTTCGAGGACGAAATACCGCTCGACCAGCCCACGGCATCCGTCGTAATAGGCTTCCCCTTCAGGAGTTAGGACAAACGGCCGCTTCGATCGGTCGATCAGCCGCACGCCCAGCCGTTGCTCCAACTGGTTGACCACCTGGCTGGCGCCGCTCTGGGAAATCTCGTTCTCCTCCGCCGCCCGCGAGAAGCTGCGGAGCCGGACGACATCGCAGAAAACCTTGAGGCTTTTGAGATGCACGGGGGACAACCTTCGGATGAAGAATACAAATACAGCGCAGGAGCAACATTCGCAGGGAGCATAATACAATAAACGGGGACAGACCCGGGGTCAAGCAGGTTCGGGGGGCTGGTGGCACTAAGTCCGGACTTCGCCGTTGCCTGCGTGTGGCCTGGATCGAGCGCCAGATTCGAGTCGAAGCCGGTCCGAACGAGACGCGGGGCGCGGATGCCTGGGCCTATCGGCTAAGCAAGACAAGAAACGGGTATGCCAACCCCGAGAGCAACATCAAAGCGAAGGCACAGGCCAACGACAACCAAGCGTTCCGTCCGAGTCGTATCGCGCGATTGACGGCGGCCGGCGCGGCGTCAAATTCCAGCACCCGGCCGACGGCACGATCGAGTCGCGACACGGCCAGCGCAATCCAAATTCCGATTCCCCCGCGAATGGCATTGGACAAGAGCGTTTGGTTCCGTACCTGCTCTTATACAGGGAATTCTGAATCCGGGCCAAGGAAGACAAGTACATAGAACACTTGTCCGGCGCAAAAAAGTACGATCAATCCAACAGCGACCGAGAGCAGTCGCATTGCGTATCGCGAGTGAGTTAGCCATTGGGCCTGCTGAGACGTCAGCCGATCGAGTTTTGATATCGAAACATTCAATTCGCCCTCTGCATCTTCCCCCTGCGAAGTGCTTGTGGGAGTGGCGAAGGGATTCTCGTTGTCCATGGTTCGACTCGCTAAGACCAATTTGAGTGATAGGCGTACTTCCCACGGCTACGCCTGACGGCCAGTGCTCACCCCACGCCAAACTCCTTTAACCAAGCCTCCACTTCCTCCGCAGTCAGCGGTTCCGTCGGCTTGCTGGTGCGCGGCGGTCGGGCAGTCGGCGTCGAGCCGCGGCGGCGGTTGAGTTCCTCTAGCCACGCTTCACTCGCCACCGCCGTCGCTTTGCGGCGTTTGGCGGCGCGTTGCAGGCGGTGATCGCCCGAGACGACCGTGAGTTGCTTGGGGGCGCTGTCGGCGGCGATCAACCGCTCCAGCAGGTCGTCGGCTTCTTCGCCAGGTTCGGAGTATTGCACCTGGATGCCATGCAATAGCTCATGCCGCGGGCGGTCGCGCGGAGCCTTCGCCCCGGCGTCGAATACCACGATCGTGCGCGCCGCCTCCTCAGGCGTCAGACTCGACGCCAGCAGTCCGAGCAAGGCATTCCGCGCGCGTTCCAAGCCGCCGGGACCAAGACGCCGGCCCATGAGGCCCGCCACATGCAGCAGGTTGTAGCCGTCGATCAAAAGCTTCATGCGCGGCCGGAAGGCGAGAGAACGAGTTACCTCAATGGGAACTCAGTCTAAGTCGCCCGGCACATTGCACAAGCGCCGCTACGCGGCCGCCAACGGCGCAACGACGAGCCTGGAACTGTAGGCGTAGGCCGCGGCCAAGATCGTCAGGAACGCCGCCACGCTGGCGAACATCGTCGGGTAGGCCGCCACGCCGTTGCGTTCGGCAAGCCAAAGCAATCCGCCCGCCAGCGGCGAGACCACGAACGCGCCGAAATCGAACATCGCCATCGTGAGCGTCGTCGCCAGCCCGCGATAGCGCGCCGGGAAGGCGCGGCTCACTCCGGCCGTCGCTGCGGGGAACAGCATGGCATGCGCGGCGCCGATCATGAACGCCGGCACGATCAGGTGCCAGCCTTCCGTGATCGGGATAAAGCACAGCATCCCGGCGATCAACGAGCTAAGTCCGCATAGTGCCACGCTGCGCGTACCGTATTGATCCGCCATCCGCCGCAGCGCCATTCGGGCGCCGAACGCGGTGATCGTATAGACGCTAAAAAACCAGGAGATCGACGCCACTTGAATCGACGCGGCGAAGGGGCGCACGAAGACCGTCGGCAGGCTTAAGCCAAAGCCCATCGCCGCGGCGACGACCAGCAGCGGCCCCGGTCGATACTTTCGAAGCACATAAAAAATGGGCAACCGCCGATGTTGCGGATGGCGCACGGCGTTGCGCGCGCCGAACGTCGCGCAAACCAGCGACGCAAAACCCATCGTCGCCGCGCCGCAGAACATCGACCAGATCGGCGCGTGCGCCGAGAGAAAATCCGTCAGCAACGTCCCGCATTGCATGCCGAGAAAGCCCGACGTACCGAGCGTGCCGACCACTTCCGCCAAGCGCTCCACGGGCGCCCGCGACGAAACGTACGCGATGCTCGCGCCATAACAACCGGCGATGCTGGTTTGATAGACGATCCGCCAGAAGTAAATCGCCGAGCCGTCGACGCGCGCCACCATGAGTTGCGCCAGACAACTCACGACAAATCCCGCGAGCGATGCGATCCAGATGATCCGCGGTCCGTAGCGATCGATCCCAGCGCCCAGAAAAATGCGCATCGACAGGCTGCCCAGCATGCCGACGCCGACGATCCACCCCAAGTGCTGTTCGCGACCGCCCAGGTGCGCGACGAAATCGGAGTAACGAAACAGCAAGCTGACGGCCGCCACCATGAAGAAATTCGCCGCGTAGCTGAACCAGAAATTCCGGTCGTACGCGCTCGCTTGCGGCGGCTTCGGACGGAGGGCAGGTTTCGCGCGTGCCGGCCGGGCTTCGGGAAGATCCAGACTGGCCGTGGCACGCATCATCGGGGCGGGAAACTCGGCGGGAAGCGAATCACCCATTATACGCCGCGCCGTCGCCGGACTGCGGAGAATCCCAAACCGAATCGCCATGACCAACTCGCAAAGGAAGCGAAATACGTGCGGAACCTCCAGCGGACACGCTGCCGGAGGTCTCGGTTCAGACGGTTGCCCGCGATTCTTTGCGATGCGTCTCGCGCGCCGCGGTCACAGCAAGTGATTTCGCCGATGGTCGGCCGCGGTATTCCCATTGGCTCGCGAGCGCCGCAAGCAACATGGTTTGCCCCACCAGAGCGGTCGGCAACCCAACCTTCCACAACAACGCCTGATCGCCGAACAGCGACCAGACGGCGAGCGCTATGCCGCAGGTCAGCGTCGACAATCCGCAGAATAAACCGATCCGCGCGATCCACGCTCGCAGCACGGAGCGATCCGGCGTGTTGGCAGTCGCACTCTTGGCAATCGCCGAAGCTTGTTCGTCCGGCTGGGCAAGTTTGCCCAAGGCGTCGAGGCGACGCGCGATATGGTCCAGGCGCGCCCGCGAATAGCCAAAGTTAGGCAAGCGAGGCGAAATCGCTTCCGCCGTCTGGTCGCGGCGCGTTGATTTGGTCGACGGCGTGACGTTGGTCAGATGAACGCCAGCCAGGTCGGCGAACGCGTCAATCGCTTCACCGCACTCTGCGCAGACCGCCACGCCGTCGGCATCTCCGACAATCGCCGCGACATGTTGCTGACACCGCGCGCACCACATGCGGCCAGATCATCGACGGATTTTCGTGCGAACTTGAGGAAAACCATGTTGAACCGCGGAGGCGCTGAGACGCAGGAGAGAGAACTTTGGGTCAGCTTCGCCGCTCGCCATCGGTGCGTTGTGTGAAAGCCGCTCGCCTCACTGCTTCTTTTTGCCGCCGATTTCACTGAAATCGAGGTACTGAAAGTCGCCGACGGTTACACTTTGGTTCGCGCGGGAGTATTGGATCGTGCCGGCGCGGGTTTCTTTGGGCGCGTCGCCGACGCGTTCGATGCGACTAATCACGGCGTCGGTGTAGCCGTCTCCTTTGAGAGTAATCAGGTCCTTGGCTTGCGCGTACGTGAGCTTCGACGCCCAGGCGTTGAACTTTTGCGCTTCGATGCGCGTGTCGCCGTCGGTTTCTAATTCGGCAGTGGGTTTGCCTTGCGGATTCTTTGGGCCTTGCCGCACCGTCAGGGCGTCGGTCGTGAGCCAAAAGCTTTCCGCATCTTTCGGATTGAAGCGGCGCGGATCGAGTTTGGCCCGCATTTCGGTCACGGGGCCGTACACCGCCTGGACCCTGTGGTGAAACGTCATCTCTTTGCGTTTCATGTTGCCCGTGATGGCCTCGGCGAATTCCACGCCCAGGAAATTGAGCTTCTCGGGCTTGTCCCCCGGGGCAGCGGTTGACGGAGGCGGTTGTGCGATCGAATTCTCCATCAACGGATTCTGCGAGCCGAATTGCACGCTCTGCAGTGAGCCGTGGCCGTGCGCCAAGAGGTCGCCTGATTCTTGATCGATGCCCAAATCGCGCGCGCGCAATTCGCGATAGGCGACGAGTTGGCCCAGTTCATATAGGTACTGATAGAGATGCACGTCGCCGGTGCAATCGATTCGCGCCAGCTTCGTCGGCGCTTCGTTCGACGCGCCCGGCGATTTGTCCGCCATGCCGCGCTGGAAGTTGATCGGCTCCTGCATCGTGACTTTCAATTCGTTGGCCTTCAGCACCTGTTGTTCTTGCCGCGCCTCGGCCTGATGGAAGCGCGCGATGAGGCCGTCGAATTCCATGCCGGCTTGCCAGGTGACTTGCAGAGGCTTCGGTTCTGGCAGCGGATTCCCGTCCAGGTCACGGTCGACAAAGATGTCCATCTTGCCCGCGCCCGGCGCAAGCAACAAGTTTGCGGTCTGGTCGAGTTCGATCCGCGGCGCATCGAGCGCCATGCCCTGGGCTTCGACATGCGCTGGCCGTCCGGTGATGGTGACGAGCGATTGTTGCGGCGCTTGTTGCGTGAGATGCACGCGATCGCCAGTGAGTCGCATCGGCTTGTCGTCGGGGTTGGTCGTCTGAATCTCGTTCAGCTCGACGTCCTGATCGATGACCAGCTCCGCCAGCCGCGCCTGTGGTTCTTCGAGAATCAACTTGATGCGCAGGTTCTTGCCGCGCACGTCGAATCGCTGCGCCGGCGGCGCGTCCACTGGCTCTTGCGCCAATAGATTGGGCGTGGCGGTCAACGGCGTTGCGCCGATGATGGGGGAAGGCGATGGGGCGCTGACGCCGGCGCCTTGCGCCGCCTGTAAATACACGCTGGGCTGAATGACCGACGTCCCTGCGGCCGTCGGAAGGAAGTTCGCAGGCGCGATCGTCGCGGGCTGTTCGAAATACGTCTCCAGACGATCGACCTGTCCTTCAATCTGCGTTGAGTTGAACTTCACGTCGCCCGTGGCCAGCAAGCGGTTCGGCGTCGGCTTCGACTTCGTGCCATCTGGAAGTGCAGCGCCGGGAATCAGCCAGGCGTGGATTTCATCGGCCGCCAGATCGCCGCGCGCGAACGATTTCACATACGCGCGACCGGTGACAGAGAGGACTTGCATTCCTTCATGCGGACGCAACCGCGCTTCGTGCGACCAACGGGCTTCGATCGGTTCGTCCGGTTGATCCGGCAGCGTGCCGCGCATCCAGCCCGGGCCAATCGCCAGGAAGCTGCCCAGCTCTCCTTTCGTCGCGCTCGGGGCGAAATGCAACTCCCGGGCCTGAATTTCATTCGCGGCTTGAGAGACGCGTACTTGTTCCCCTTGCCGCCTCGCTTGTAACATCCCGCTGCGCGTGCGCAGATCGTAAGCGAGGTACTCGCCACGGGCTTCGATCTTGCTGGACGGCGCGCGGGCAACGACGGGATTGCCGAACGCCTCGATCCAGGCCGGCTCCAGCTTGGGCAATTTGCCGGGCGAAGTGGAATTCGCAGCCGGCGCAGCGGCGCCTCTCGGCGAGAAATGCACCGCCAGCGTTTCGCACAACAATTGATCGCTCGGCGCGTCCGGCACGAGCCGCAGCACGTCGACGTGATCGGTGAATGTCGCCACGCGGCGCTCCACGTCAAACACAAATGGCCCGCGGCTCGTAATTTCGACCGGCGGCTCCGGTTCTTTGGGCTTCTCCGGCGTTCTGGACGGGTCGGCCGTTTTCTCTTCCTGCTTCACATCGTCCAGTGCCAGATGCAGTTTCACGTCATGCATCAGCTTGAAACTGTTGATACCGCCGACGTTGGGTCCGTGCGTACCGCCGTTGTTCGCGCGGTCCGGCAGCAGTTCGATTTGCATCAAACGGCCGGAACCATTGGAGCGCCCGAGACGAAAGGAGACCGGGGCCTCGGTGACAATTTGGTTACCGGCAAGCTGCACGTCGCGCGTCCGCACGAGCAAATCGTCCTCCGGACCGGGATCTTTCTGCCGGCTGTGGATAGTGATCTCGCCGGTCAGGTCGCCGCCGATCAACTTGCCAACCCGCGCCATGCGAATGTTGAATTCCTCGAACTGCAACACGGCCCCTTCCGGCGCCCGCATCAACACGGCGCGGCGAGCTTTCGCTTCGTTATCGAGTTGCTCGTGATCATCCGGCAGCAGCACGACGGTGCAGGGGCGAATTTCGACGCGGCCCTCGCCCAATGTCTTGTAATCCTTGAGGATCAACATCCCCTGGCTGGTTTCCAGCACCTTGGCGTTGTCCAGTTCCCAGTCGCCCGGCTGAAAGAAGATTTCCAGCCTGCGCCGTTGTTCTTCGACGGCGTTATGAATGCGATCGGGACCCCGTTGCTCGCGATTGGTCGCCACGCGGCGCGGCGGCTCGATCAGCGGCACCGCCGTCAGCCGGAAGACGACGAACGCCAAGAGCACGATGCTGAACGCCAAACCCGCATGCTTCGCGCGCGACAACCGCGGGTAACGCTCAGGCGTCCAAGCGTTCCAGCGGGTTCGAGCGTTAAGCCAGAGAGCGGACATGGGGGGTAGTTAGGTCAAGGGATGGACGGAGACTTGGGTGGAATGACTCATTTCTAAATCTGAATGACGAATGAAATCCGAATGACGAAGCTCGAATGACAAATGACTGGCCACAAGACTTTCGACATTCAGGCATTCGAATTTGATTCGTCATTCAGATTTAGAACTTCGTCATTACTCGTATTTCCTCACCAACTCTTCCCAGCGGCGTTGCGATTTCAGGATCATCTCGATGGTCTCGCGCACTGCGCCTTCGCCGCCCTTGGCGCTGGTCACATAGTCGGCCGCTTGGCGGAGTTCTTCGGCGCCGTCGGCCACCGTGACGCCGAGAGCGACGCAACGCATCGCCGGCAGGTCGGGCAGGTCGTCGCCGATGTAGCAGACTTGTTCCGGCGTGAGTCCCAATTGCGCGATGATGTCGCGCGCCGCCGGCAGCTTGTCCTCCGTGCCTTGGCGCACGATGTCGATGCCCAACTCCGCCGCCCGCACGTTGACGATGTGCGACGTGCGACCGGTGATCACGCCAAAGCGACCGCCGGCGCGCCGCCACAGCTTGACGCCGAGACCATCGCGGATGTGGAAACGCTTCGACTCGATGCCTTGGTTGTCATAAATCACGCCTCCATCGGTGAACACGCCGTCCACGTCGGACAGAATCAACGAAATCGGCCGGCAAAGTTCAGTCAAAGACATGGGGGCGAATGACGAAGGTCGAAATCTGAATGACGAATCAAATCTGAATAACTGAATGTCGAAGGAATGTTTAACCGCGAAAGGCGCGAGCGATCGCGAAAGTTGGCGCCGCTATATGTTGTGGCGCGGTCTCCCGACCGTGCCACCGGTCCGACCGAAGGTCTCCAATTCCCTTCGTAACCCGACCCCGTGGCACGGTCGGGAGACCGTGCCACAACGCGCGTAGCTCCTTTACTCCTCTGCTCCTCCCCTACTCTTTCCCCGCCGCCTCCGGAAACAAACCCATGATGTCGGTGATGTCGAGCAGGCCGACGGGGCGGCCCTCGGCGTCGATGACTGGTAGTTCGCTGATTTTTCTTTCCGCCATCAGCGCTACCGCCGCGTGCATGGGTGAGCCGCAGAGGACCGTTTTTGGGCGCGCCGTCATCAGTTCGCGGATCGGGCGATCGAGATCGCCTTCGCGCTTGGTTTCGAATAGCCGCGCGAGATCGCTGTCGGTGAAGATGCCGGATAGCATGCCTTCCGCGTCGAGCAGCATGATCGCGCCGCTGCGGCGGCCGGGGCGGCTGACTTCGACGAATACTTCGCGCGCGGTGAGTGCGTCGTGGGCTACGCGGCATTCTTGCCAACGTCGCATGTGACGATCGACGTCGCTTAACATGCGCCCCAAACTGCCGCCGGGATGGAGCTTGGCAAAATCTTCGCGGCCGAACCCGCGCATCTGGCAGGCCACGAGAGCCAAGGCATCGCCGAGCGCCAGCATGGCCGTGGTGCTGGTGCTTGGCGCCAGGCCGAGCGAGCCGGCTTCACGTAAACGCCCGAGTTCCAATACGATTTCACTGGCGCGGCCCAGGCTGCTGTCGGCGCGGGCGGTAATGGCGATGATCGGCAACGCCTGCGTCCGCGCGCAATCGACCAAGCGCGTGATCTCTTCAGTTTCGCCGCTCTGCGAGAGCGCGAGCAGTATGTCGTTGTCTCCCAACAACCCCAAGTCGCCGTGGATTGCTTCCGCGGGATGCAGGAACGCGCTGCGCGTGCCGGTGGAGCGCAACGTTGCGGAGATTTTCCGCCCGATGTTGCCGGCCTTGCCCATACCGGTCACGACGACCATGCCGGCGCACTCAGCGACGAGTTCCACGGCTCGGGCGAACTCGCCGTCCAAAGTCTCGGCCAGGCGCGTGATGGCCTCGGCTTCTTCGCGAAGGATTTGCCGCGCCGCGCGAATCCGCTCGAAGGGACTCAGCCGCCCGCCGCGCGATGGCGCAGGCTCGTCGGCAGGCCACGGAAGTGCGGCGTCCATGCTCATAAATTCGGTCGTCCCTGACCTGGGTGCGTCGCGAAGCCCATTTCGCGCCGGCGGATTCTAGCCGCCGGGCCGATTCGCGGCAATGTAATCGTGGTAAGCTGCGAAACGCTGTTGACGGTTACCGGCGCTGCTCTCGTTAAGTCCTGGGAAGGCCCTCCTAGTCGTCGCAAGATAGTTAGACTGTGGGTGGCCTTCCCTGGGCTTGTCGGTTTCGACGTCGATTTTCTGTATTCGCGTGATTCGCCATGCATCCCTGTCTTGCCCAGATCTCCACGCTCAATGCCTCGTTCGCGCAAGATATCGAGGACTACGCCGCCGGCGCGTGTCACTCGATCGAAGTGTGGTTCACCAAGTTGGAGAACCACGTTCGCGAGCATTCATTGGAGCATGTGAAGGAGCTACTCGCCGAGCACGACGTCCGGCTGTCGGTCGCCGCGGGTCAGGGCGGGCTGCTCACCAGCCAAGGGGCGGCCCGGGCGGAAGCCTGGCGGCTGTTCGATTCTCGGCTCCCACTCTGCCAGGTGTTGGGAATAGAGACGGTCGTCATCGCAGGGGACGTCGGCGCGCCGTTTGCGCAGGTCGACCTCGACCGGCTGCTGGTTTCCCTGGCGGACGCGGCGCGCCGCGGGGCCGATCACGGCGTCCGGCTGGCCTTGGAATTCCAGGCCGAAGCGGCGTTTCCCAATAACCTCCAGACCGCGGCGGCAATCGTGGAACAGGTCGGGCTGCCGAACCTCGGGCTGTGTCTGGATGCCTTTCATTTCTCGGTGGGACGGAGCAAGACCGAGGATCTGGCCTATCTTGGCCCGCATAACCTGTTCCACGTCCAATTATGCGATCTGGCCGACCGTCCTCGGGAACTGGCCTCAGACGCCGACCGGATTCTGCCGGGCGACGGCGATTTGCCGCTGGAATCGCTGCTGGAAGCCCTCCGCGGCTTGGGTTATGCCGGCCACGTGTCCATCGAGCTGATGAACCCGGTGATCTGGCAGATCTCCGGCCGCCAGTTCAGCGAAGTGGCCATGACCGCCCTGCGTAAGCTCCTCGGCCAAGCCAGTATGCAATAATTGCGTGGCCGAGAGGACCTTTAACGACCCTGCCGTGCGGTCGGAAAAAGCCGGGACTCTCCGGACGCGGCTGGCGTCGAATGACAGCGGTTCGCCGTCCGCGCGATCATCCACGATGGTTACGACGCAATATCGCATGACGCATTTTCCGGACTGACACAAGGCTGAATCTATTTGCCCCGGCAGGGGCGTCAGACAATAGCCAGGGGCGCGAGCCCCTGGAAACGGATGATAACCAATTTCGTAGAGCCCCAACGGGGCGACACAAACAGTGTACCGAGAGCCGTGCCGCCCCGATGGGGCTCAACGACATTTCGCGGGAACTCCGATCCAGCGGTTTGCACCGCTGGCTATTATCTGTCGCCCCTAGCGGGGCTGGGATTCGCTGACCTCGATGCACTAACGCGAACAATTTGGATTGGATGCTGACAACTGTAAACGTCTTCCGAATTCCCGCCGCGACGCTGCTCTTTCCTGATAGTCGATTCACCGTTTCGAGTAGCCATGAAAATGGCTGACGCCATGGCCCAAATTCAAGCTGACCGCAACTTGCTGTTCGGCATTCTTGCCCTGCAGATGGATTTCATCACCAAGGACGGCCTGGTGGCCGCGATGAACGCCTGGGTGCTGAACAAGCAGGCGCAGCTCGGCGAATTGCTCGTCGAGCGGAAGTTGATGGATTCAGATCGACGTTCGTTGTTGAATGCGCTGGTCGAAGAACACGTCAAACTGCATGGCGGCATCGAACAGAGCCTCGCGGCGCTGAGCGCCGTGGACACCGTCGTCGAGGAATTGCGGTCGATCGCCGATGGAGATCTCCAGGCCAGCCTCGCCGGTTTCGCACATCAAGTCACCGCCATGGGACGCAGCACGCTGCCACTGACGGGCCTGCGCACGAACGGCAAGTCGAACGGCGCCGTGGCGTCGGTCGCAGTTGCCGCGCCGCCGGAGAAAAAGGTCTCGCGCTTCGAAGTGTTGCGCCCCCATGCCGGAGGCGGACTCGGCGAGGTCTTCGTGGCTCGCGACACAGAATTGAATCGCGAAGTCGCCCTCAAGCAAATCCGCCCGCGCCATGCCGACAATCTGGAAAGCCGGGCCCGCTTCCTGCTGGAAGCCGAGGTGACCGGCGGTTTGGAACATCCCGGCATCGTCCCGGTTTACGGGCTCGGCGCCTACGACGACGGCCGACCGTACTACGCGATGCGGTTCATCCGTGGCGACAGCCTGCAGGATTGCATTCGCAAGTTCTTCGCCGCCGACGGCAATTCGAAGCGCGATCCGTGCGAACGAGCTTTGGCCCTCCGCGAGTTACTGCGCCGCTTCGTCGACGTCTGCAACGCGATGGAATACGCCCATAGCCGCAGAGTGTTGCATCGTGATTTGAAGCCCGGCAACATCATGGTCGGCAAGTACGGCGAAACGCTCGTCGTCGACTGGGGGTTGGCGAAACCATTGGATCAAGTCGAAGAGGCGGTCTTTCCGGGCGAAGGCGCGTTGCGGCCGATGTCGGCGACGGGCACCGTGGAAACGCAGGTCGGCCGGGCGGTCGGCACGCCGGCGTACATGAGTCCGGAACAGGCCGCGGGGCGAATCGATCAACTTGGGCCCGCCAGCGATGTATACAGTCTGGGCGCGACGCTGTTCGCGCTGTTGACGGGGCGGGCGCCGTTCGAGGGCGGCGATGTCGGCAGCACATTGCAACGCGTGCAGAGCGGCGATTTTCCCAGGCCGCGGATCGTTAACCATCGCGTGCCGAAGCCGCTGGAGGCCATTTGCGTCCGCGCGATGGCGCTCAAGCCGGAGGACCGTTACGCGTCGCCGCAAGCCTTGGCGCACGACCTGGAACATTGGCTCGCCGACGAACCGGTCGGGGCCTACCAGGAAACCGCAAGCGAAAAAATCGGCCGCTGGACGCGGCGACACCGCGCGATCGCGCAATCCAGCGTAGTGGCCTTGCTGGCAATTGCCGTGGTCTCGATGATCGCTTGCGCATTGATCGAACGCGCACGGGACGCGGAAGCCGAAGCGCGGAACAACGAATCAATCGCCCGCGCCGAAGCGGAAGCCAGCTTCCAGGACGCCAAGAATGCGGTGAATGAATTCTTCACCAAGGTCAGCGAGGAAAAGTTGCTGGAAGTGCCGGGCTTGCAGCCACTGCGGCGCGAGCTGCTGGAATCGGCCGAGCGCTACTACACCGGCTTCATCAAGGATCGCGGCGACGATCCGGACCTCAAGCTCGACCTGGCCGCCGCGCATTATCGGGTGGGCCGGATCGCCGACGAGATCGGCACGAATCAAGCGGCGCTCGAATCGTTTAACCGTGCCATGCAAGTGCAGGTTGCAGCCGCGCAAGCGCCCGACGCCCCGATGTCGGTGATGGAAGATCTGGCCAACACGCACAACGCGATGGGCGAGGTGCTGATGGAATCCGGCATGTTACCCGATGCCCAAGACTCCTTCGCCAAGGCGCACAAACTGCGCGACGATCTGGTGCGCCACGTCGATCGCGACGGCAAGTTGCGCCGCAAGTTGGCCAACAGCATCAACAACATGGCCGCCGTGCAGTCGATGATGGGCAAGCCCCAATCGGCGATCACGGAATTCGAACGCGCGCTCGACGAACGTGAAAAGTTGGTGCTCGACTTCCCGAAGGAATCGCTTTATCTCAGCGACCTGGCCGAGGGCTACTACAATCTGGCCGCGTTCCACCTGCAACATGAGAACCCGGTGGCCGCGCGCGAGTCCTTGGAAAAAGCTCTGGCCGCGTATCGCGACGTCTTGAACCTGGAACCCGGCAATCCGGACTTTGAGCGGGGCATGGCGCTCAGCTGGCGCGAGCTCGGACGTGCCGAGCAGTCGAGCGGCAACCGCGAGGCCGCGTCCAAGGCCTATGAGGAATCGCGCGATCTGCTGGATCGCCTCTCCGCCAAGAACCCCTTCGTCGTGGAGTATCAGGCCGACAACGCCGCCGTCTATATTGATTTAGCCAACCTCTCCGAGGAAGCACCCAATCTCGCGATCGAATGGCTTACCCGCGCGCGGACGATCCTGGAACGGCTCGTCAAGCTCGATCCGGGCGATGCGCGCTACGCGAGTGATCTGCTCGTGTGCTTGACGAACCTGGGCCTCAATCAATTGCACGCCGGGCAGGCCATCGCCTCGCGCGATACGCTGGAACAGGCGCTGGCGAAGTATCAGGCGCAAGTGGATGAGCATCCGACGTTGCAGCAGGACGAAAAACTGCTGACGCACGAAGCCGACTTGCGGTATGCCGTGGCACTTGCACGTGCGCAATCAGACAATTTGCCGGAAGCGTTGCCGGTCTACCTGCAAGCCGAGAAACTTCGCGAGAAACTGTTGCAAGCCGACCCGCGCGACGCCAGCCGACTGATGGCGCTGGCCCGCTTGCAGGACGAGTTGGCCGTGGTGCATTCGCGACTGGAAAATCCCGATCAGGCGATCGCCGCCTGTCGCGAGGCCACCCCTCATTTCCGGACCGCGCGGGAATTGAAGCTCGACGAGCCAAGCCGCCAGGAGCTGCGCCAGCATCTTCGACAATTGGCGGTGTTCGAGCGAGAATTCGGCGGCATGGACGAATCGCTGGCCGCGCTGTCGGAGCAGCGTTCGTTGAGCGGCGACCGCGCGGATGAGTTATACGCCACAACGATCGAGTACTGTGCCAACGCGGACTGGGTCGGCGGCGACGAAGAGGACGCCCTGACCGTCGAGGAGCTGGCCCAACGCAACCGATGCTTGGACGAGGCCCTGACCACGCTGCAAGCCGCCGTGGCCGCCGGGTATGATCGCGCGCAGCTCAAGGACGATCAGGAATTGGGGCTCTTGCGCGATGACCCGGACTTCCAGCAGTGGCTCGGCAAGCCTTAAACCGGGATTCGGAAACAACTTGCGTTTCAGTCCCTGCGAGCTACTCCGGTCGCTTCACGGCAGAAACTTCCTCACCGTCAGTGCCGGTGTAACCGATACATTATAGAGGGTGAGGTGCTGCGCCGAGCGCCGTCGTTGCGCTCGCCAGAGCTTGCCGTTCCGCAGGATGCGGAGTGGGATCGTTCGCCAGGAGCCGCGGCACATGGGACGGAACCCTTATATCGCCTTGATGGCCGGCACGCTGTGCGCCGCCGCGTTGACTGTTCCGGCGCGCGCGCAAGACGACGAACCCAGCTACGCGACCGACGCCTGGGACTCGCCCGACGAACAATTGGCCTGGCAGCCGCCATCGCCAACGCCGCCAGCACCGACTGAATTGCAGCCCAGCATCGTCGATGGCAGCACGGCCACGACGGAAACTCCACGACCCCGAACGAATCCTTCGCGACGATCCAGTTCCGCGTCACAGTATGCGCTCGGCGGCGGCGCTTCCGCCGTCTCGCGCCGGCAGGCCAATACGCCGTATATGATCGGCGATTTGTTCGGCGCGTCGCTCTACCAGCTATCGGTGCAGGGCGCGGAATATAAAACCACGGCCGTCTACTTCGATGCCGCGCTCGACAGCGACTTCCTGTCAACGTTTGCGAACTTCGATCACCCTGGCGGCGGCGGCGGCGGACTGCCGATCGTGAACGGTCTTCCAGCGCCATTCGCCAACGCCTTCGACAGCAGCGGCGATGGCGAGCCGGACGTGTTCCCGAACGTGCCGCAACCGGGCGGATTGACGACCGTAGTCCTAAATGCCCAGGGTCAGCCCGGCACGCTCGTCTTTTTGAGCGGCGCGGGCTATCTCGTGCGGCAGCAGATCTCGACGCCGCCGGGGACGTTTCTCAATCCGCAAACGGCGATCAACAGCTCCGCGCGAAGTCCGGTCGACGGCGACGCAGGCGTGCCGGGTCTGGCGACTGCCTACGATTTGCAATACGAGTACATGTTCCGCCCCGACGCGGTGATCGTGAATGTGCCCAGCCCGGGCGGCGGCGGCGCGGTGGGGCGCGTGAAGATCGCGGAGAACGACAGCCCGATTCCGCGCGACCGAGTCTTCTTCAACTACAGCCTGTTCCACAACGTGCCATTCAATTCGAGCGATCCGGACGTGAATCGCTACACGCCGGGCTTCGAAAAGACGTTCTGGAACGGTCGCGGTTCGGTGGAACTGACGGCGCCCTTCGCGTCGACGCTCGATAGCAACCTCACGGCCGGCGAGATCACGAACGGCAGCAACACCGAGTTCGGCAACGCCTCGGTTATTCTCAAGCTGCTGCTCTGGTCGAACGACAATTGGGCATTCGCCGGCGGCCTGGGCGTGAGCGTGCCAACCGCCGACGACGTGGTGGTCTCACTCGCGGATGGGCGACCGCTGATCGCGATCGACAACGACGCGTTCCACCTGCAGCCGTTTCTGGGCTTGCTCTGGACGCCGAGCGATCGCTTCTTTGCGCAGGGCTTCACACAACTAGACGTCGACATTGACGGCAACCCCGTCTGGGCTGATTTGCAAGGATTAGGTCTCGAACGCTTCGGCCGCCTCAACGATTCCACGCTAATGATCGCCGACTTGGGCGTCGGCTACTGGATCCATCGCAGCAATTCCGGCAAGGTGACCGGACTCGCTCCGGTCTGGGAACTGCACTACAACCGTTCGCTGGAAGACCAGGACGTGTTGCAGCGGGGGAACCTCGTGCTTGGCAACGCAAATCAGGACGTCGACGTGCTGAACACGACGATCGGTCTGAACGTAGAGCTGTTCAACTACGCCTTGATGACGGTCGGTTACACCGCGCCGCTCTCCGACGCGACAGATCGCCAATTCGATGGGGAATTTCGCGTGATGTGCAACATCGGCCCGCGACCGACCCGCGCGGCGCGTGCGCAGTTCTAGGCCACCAACACGAGTGGTTCGACACAAGTCATTTTTCGGGTGCATGAAAACAGTGGGCGCCTGGGGCAGGGGCGCAGGTGTCGCAATCTCCATGGTCCATCACACTGGGGCTTCAAATGACTTGTCAACAAGTCGATACGATGCCCCAGCTACTTCGAATTGGTTGCCGTATTAGATTGCCCCAGCCCCAGGCGCCCACGGGAAGGCATTCACCCGAAAATCGACGTGTGACGAAGCAAATGCCCCTAGCGCAAGCGAGGGAGGGTTGACGTGGCACACGTATCGAGACAGCACTCTCAGTTGCGCCGACACAATTCAACGGAGAGTTTTATCTCCAACGGCAACCGAAGTTTACTCTGCCTCGCTGGTTTAGGGACAGTTATGTCCCAGCCCAGCACGTCGGGTGTGCTCTGAGCCAGATCCGACGGAGATCAACGCAGCAGTTCCGTCACCACGCGCGCCGGTTCGACGCCGGTGAGTTTGGCGTCGAGGCCTTGGAATTTGGTCGTGAAGCGCGTGTGATCGATGCCGAGTTGGTGCAGTAGCGTGGCGTGCAGATCATGCACGGAAACGCGATTCTCGACGGCGTGGTAGCCCAACTCGTCAGTGGCGCCGTAGCTGAGGCCGCCGCGGAAGCCGCCGCCGGCCATCCACATCGTGAAGCCCGCCAGATGATGATCGCGGCCGTCTCCCTGGGCCATTGGCGTGCGGCCGAACTCGGAACCGAAGACCACGATGGTGTCGTCCAACATGCCGCGTTGCTTCAAGTCGGTGAGCAGGGCCGCCGCGCCGCGATCGACCTCGGCTGCGGAGCCGGCGACATGATCCTGCACGGCACCGTGGTGATCCCAGTCGCGGTGATAGAGCTGAATGAACCGCACGCCGCGTTCGGCCAGCCGTCGCGCCAGCAAGCAATTCGAGCCGAACGTGCCGTCGCCGCCGCGGGTGCCGTAGAGATCCAGAATCGATTGCGGTTCATCGCTCACGTCGACCAGTTCCGGCACGCTGGTTTGCATGCGAAACGCCATTTCGTACTGCGCGATGCGCGTCGCCACTTCGCTGTCACCGGTGGTCGCGGCCTGGATTTGATTCAGTTCCTTCACCGCATCGACGACGTCCCGTTGCCGCGCATCGGTGACGCCTGCCGGCCCGTGAACGTATAGCACGGGATCGCCGACGCTGCGAAACTCCACGCCTTGGAAACGGCTGGGCAGAAAGCCGGAATGCCATTGCCGCGCGGCAATCGGTTGCTTCTGGCCGTAGTTGCCGGTCGAGACCATCACGACGAAGCCCGGCAGATTGTGCGTGTCGGCGCCCAATCCATAGAGCAGCCAAGAGCCCATCGCCGGGCGGCCGGCGATCATCGAGCCGGTGTTCATGAACGTGTGCGCGGGATCGTGATTGATCGCTTCGGTATGCATTGAGCGCACAATGCAGAGATCGTCGGCGCAGCGCGACGCCAACTCGGGCCAGATCGTGCTGATTTGCTGGCCGGACTGGCCCCAGCGCTGGAACGGATGCTGCGGCGCCAGGCAGACGAGCTTTGACCCCTGCAACTGCGCGATCTGTTGGCCGTTGGTGATCGATTCCGGCATCGGCTGGCCATTCATGTCGACCAGTTTTTGTTTGTGGTCGAACGTATCCAGATGACTCATACCGCCGGCCATGTACAGCCAGATCACGCGCTTCGCCCGCGCAGGAAAATGCAGCGGCCGCACGACGCCCGGCCATTCACCGGTCATCGGATCCGTCGGCGCGGAATCACTCGTCGCGGCGCGGCCGGATTGTTCGCGCATCAGTGACGTAAGCGCCATCGAGCCGACACTGAGGCCGGACGAGCGGAGAAACGTGCGCCGCGCGATGGATGGGGGCAGCCGCATGGTGATTACACTCCAAGTCTTCGACGGGCATATCGTTCAGAACCACTCCCGGAACAGGTGGCACGGTCGGGAGACCGGCCATAACCGCGGGCTCCTAATTGCGCGTCACGGTTTCGTGCAGATTCAAAATAGCGCGCGAGACGCTTGTCCAGGCCGCGAGTTCGCTGCGATCGATATCGACTGACGCGGCATTCTCATCGATGCCCGTCAGCGCTGCGACCGCGGCTGGATCGTCGCGCAGTTGGGCGAGATGTTTCTCGTACAGCGATTGGAGCGCTGCAACTTCCTCCGGTTTCGCCGGGCGCAAGAGCGCACGTTCGAAGGCCCAATGGATGCGCGCATCCGTGTCGGCGCCGCCTTCACGCATGAGCTTGGCGGCGAACGCGCGAGCGGCTTCGACGTAAGTGGGATCGTTCAGCAACACCAGGGCCTGCATGGGCGTGTTCGAACGCGGGCGATCGGCAGTGCATTCCTCGCGGCTCGGCGCGTCGAACGCCGACAGTGACGGATGCAAATACTGCCGCTGCCAATGGGTGTAAACTCCGCGCCGATGGAGTCCGTCGCCCTGCGAGTTCTGCCATTCGCGCTGCGGGAAATTGAGATATGCCCAGAAGCCAGGCGGTTGATACGGTCGCACGCTCGGCCCGCCGACGCGTTCCACCAACAATCCGCTGACCGACAAGGCATTGTCACGCACGAACTCGGCGTCCAGGCGAAAAGCGGGTTGTCGCGCTAGCCAGCGATTCGCGGGATCGAGCTCGCGCGCCGCGTTGCTGACCACGGACGATTGCTGATACGCGTTGCTGAGCACGATTTGTCGTACCAGCCGACGTACATCCCAACCATGGTCGCGAAAATCCGCGGCGAGCCAATCCAGTAGTTCGGGATGGCTGGGCCATTCTCCCTGCGCGCCGAGGTCATCGACGCGCCGCGACAGGCCAGCGCCAAAGAGCAGCTTCCAGACGCGATTCACGAACACCCGCGCCGTCAAAGGATTCTCGGGCGAGACAACCCAATTCGCGAGGTCCAGGCGATTCAACCGCCGATCCGCCGTTGGCGAAGATGGCAAGCAGTCGGGAAAGCCTGGCTTGACGATCTCGCCGCTTTCGTCCATCCAGTTGCCGCGCGCCAAGACGCGAATCATGCGCGGTTCGACGGCCGCGGTCACCAGGCTGGTCGAGATCGATTGCCCTAGTGCATCACGCTCCGCGGTAAGTACCGCCAGGCGACTGCGCGAGGCATCCAGAGAAGGGGCGATTGACCGAAAATGCGCCGCCAACTCCGCCTGTTGCTCCGTGGATCGCGTTTCGCCCGGCGCCACGAGGATTGCCGCGATGGCAGGCGGCGGATAGTCGAACATCCGCGCCGGCAATGCTTCACGGGCAATCGCCAGGCGGAATTTTCCGAGCGTGTGCCGCGGACTGTCGAGAGACTGACGGAGCGTGAGGGTTACGACGTCGGCCGGGACCATCTCGACCGGCTCGGAGCAGACAAACACGGCGGATTGCGACTGGCCGACTTGTTCGGCGATCGCCCAGCCCCAGGTCGGGCCATGCTGATCGCCGTCGATGGCGGCCGCGACCGCCCAACGTCCGTTGGGATGTCCTTCGGAGTACGCGGTTTGCTCGAAGGTCGCCGTGGCACTTTGGAACGCGATGGTCCTGGCGTCCGTACCTTCGGCGCTGGACGAAACCTTCGCATCGAATTCACTCAAAACGAAGTTGCCGTTGTCGGCGCGGCCGGGTCCGAGTTGCGGCAACGACTCGTCCGGCAACGTTTCGAGTCGGATGGCCGTGAACGTGCCGGACAGGCCAGTGAAGGAAACGGTGTAGACGTCCGTCGTCGGACTTGCGCCGGAAGCCAGCACCGCGTCGTTTGCCTGCACGGTCAACGTCGCGCCCTCGGCCGAAACGACCGACGCGGGAGCCAATGTCGTCCACTCAATGTGTCGTTGTTCCCAGGCCAGCTGCTCGCGTTCGAGATCAGGCGTGTTCGTCGCGAGCACCTGCCCTGTGGCGGAGATCTGGGTTTCGAGTTCGGCCAGCTTTTGAGATTGCTCCGGAGTCGGCGCTGAAATCCGAGGGCCCCAGTTGCCGTCGGCGTTCGCCCCGGAATAGAGGCCGCGCTCCTCGATGTCTGCGAAGAAGGCTTCGAGGCTGTAAAAGTCCTTCGTCTTAAAAGGATCGTACTTATGATCGTGGCATTCGCAGCACCCCAGCGTGACGCCGAGCCAGGCGCCGCTGAGGTTGCGCACGCGTTCGGCGATGTACTTGGCCAGATACTCCTTATCCTGCACGCCCCCTTCGGCGCTCATCATGCCGAGGCGGTTGTAACCGGATGCAATGCGTTGCTCCTGCGTCGGCTGGGGCAACAGGTCGCCAGCCAACTGCTCGCGCGTGAAGACATCAAACGGTTTGTTGCGCCAAAAGGATTGAATCACATACTCGCGATAGGGATGAACGCTCACCTCCTGATCGCCGTGATAGCCAACGCTGTCCGCGTAGCGCACCAAGTCCAGCCACCAGACCGCCATGCGCTCCGCATGTGCAGGGGACGCCAACAAGTCATCGACGTAGCGCTCCCACGCGCCGGGCGTCGTGTCTTGGAGAATTTGCGATACGCGCTCCGGCGTCGGCGGCAAACCGGTGAGGTCAAGACTGACTCGCCGCAACAGCGTGCGCGGATCGGCCGGCGCGGAAGGCGCGAGTTCGTGTTCCCGCATCGTTAAGAGCACTTGTCGATCAATCTCGTTACGAATCCAGTCCTCGTGATGGTTGCTCGCTGCATCCTGTGGCGGCTCAATGGGAAGGAACGACCAATGCCCCTCCCAGGATGCGCCTTGATCGATCCAACGCCGCAGCGTCTCGATCTCCGTGTCGCTGAGCGGCTTGCCGAATTCCTCCGGGGGCATGCGCTCGGCGACATCTTCCGCCCTGATCCGTTCCACGAGCCGGCTTTCCGCCGACTTCATCGGTACCACCACGCCAGGCTCGCCGTCGACGCCCAACAAACCGGCTTCCGTATCAAGTCGCAATTCCGCTTCGCGCTCGTTCTTGTCGGGTCCATGGCAAGCGAAACACTTGTCAGAGAGAATCGGGCGCACGTCACGATTAAACAACACGCGCTCGCCGCTCGACAGATCATCGGCTTGCGCCGCGACTGCCGATAGAAACATCAGTACGATTGCCACGCCGACGCGCGATATTTTGAATCGAAAAAGAGCGGCCTGACTGGGCATGAAATGCCTTTCCCCGGAGGTCAGCAATGGGACACGCGACCAGCGGCCATTATGACTCACGCGCTGGCGTGAAGCCAATGGTCGCAGGACGGTCGCGCAAGGCGCGGAGACGCGGGCCAAACGCCCGCAGTGACGCTTGGCCCGCCTGTTTTTGACTGTGGCTGTGAACGCCGCGTTGCCAGCGGCTTACTCCGGCATCGGCAGCAGCACCGTCGCGTTTTCGTCGAACGTCGCTACGCCGGGCTTGCCGTTGATGAGATAGCTCACCTTGAGGTGCTTCACGACATTGGGCGAGGGGTCGCCGCCGAAGCACTCGTTGTAATTCGCAGACGGCAGGCCGATCAGGCGCAGGCCGCTCGCGTGGTTTTTTAGGACGTCGGTGACGTCGCGCTGGGATTCGCCGGCGCCGTACTCCGCTTTGACAATTTCGATCTTGACTGGCTGGAGGCCCAGCTTCTCAAGCAAGTCCGCCATGTCGAGCGAGGCGGGATCGAGCTTCTGGACGATCGCCAGTGCGACGCGCTGCGATTCGCCTTGTAACGTCGGCGACTCGCCGGCGGCAATTGCGGCGCGCAGCGCGGGAACACTCGGATAGCGTTCCAACACGGCCAGTGCAAGATTCTGCTCTTCGATGCGGCTAGCGGCCGCGATCGCCTCGGCGCACATCGCGGCCCGTTCATCGTCGGACATCTGGAACTGCCGTGCCAAGCGCAGATAACCTCGCAGCGCCCGGATGCGATACTTTTCGCTCCCGGCGTCTTTCGCCAATTCCAGCAAGGCGGGCCCGGCCTCCACGTTCATCCATTCGCCCAGCACCTGGCTGCCGGCGTCTTGGAGCGTTTCATTGCCGCCGCGCATCGTGACGCGAATCGTTTCCAACGCCGTGGGTCCGCCCATCGCGCCGAGCGTGCGGAGAAGTTCGACTTGAGCGACTGACGGCGCTTTCGCCAATGCGTCCGTTAGTTGTTGCGCGCAGGCTTCGCGATCGGCCATCCGCAAAGACGCGGTGCGCAACGCACGCTGGGCGGCTTGGGCGTCTTCGGAATTCTTGCCGGCCACCGCTTGGGCGATCAAGACGTGCAAGTCCTTGGCTTCAACTGTTTCACCGAGCGACGCGAGCGCGCCGCCGCGAATCGCCGCATCATCCGCGTCGAGCAGCTTGACGAGCGACTCGGTCGCTGCGATACGCCGTTCGCCGACTGCTTCGAGCAATGCGAGGAGTTGCTTGCCTTTCGCCGTAGCGAGACGCGCAGCAATTTCCGCGTTGACGTTGTCGCCTGGCAAGGTCGCGATCGCCAGCTTCGCACGTTGCGCGAGATCGCCGTCGTCCGCCGTGCAGATTTCCAGCAAAGTCGCCAAATGCGAAGCATCGCCGGCGCGGCCGATCAGGCCGACGGCGGCGACTCGCACGGGCGAAGCCCCGGAATTCGCGGCGATCAAAACTTCCGGCGTTACCGCCGCATCCTCGCGATCCGCCAGCGCCGCCAACAACATGACAGCCCGCTGTGGATTCGCATTTGCGAGCTCGGCGCCCAAGGCCTGCGCGACTTCGCGCCCGGGCAGTTCGCGGGCGGTACTGAGACCAATTTGCAACTGGCCTCGGTCCGACGAACGCAGTTGCTCGACCAGCAGAGGAATGCCTTCATTGCCGCGCGAGAGAATCGCGCCGCGCGTGGCTTCCAGAATGCGTTGCCGCGGGGCTTCGGATTCGCGGACTTCATCGTAGAGCTTCACGGCGTCGTCGTTGCGACCCGCTTCGAGCATGCGCTCCGCGCACAAAATGCAGCCTTCGGCCACGGCGCTGCGGACTTCGCCCGACGTCGTGGACAAGGCCTTCCGCAAAGCTTGCGCCGCCGCGTCGTTGCCAATGCGGCCCAGCGCCACTGCGGCTGCTGACGCGACTTCCCCGTCGGCATTCGGCAGGCGAGCGATCAGCACTTCCACGGCGCCGGCGTCGCGTCGCACGCCGATGGAGTTGAGTACGCCCACGAGCAAGCGTCCGGAAACCTTGTCGGTGGCGTTGCGTAACGCCTCGTCCGCTTCCGGTCCCGGAATGGCTTCGAGCGCGGTGCGAGCCCAGGAGTTGAGTTGTTCATCTTCCAGCAGCTTCGCCAACTCCGGCACCGTGAGCGCACTGCCGTAGATGGCCAGTTGTTTGCAGGCGAGCGCCTGATCGGCCTTCTCGCCGGTTTGGAGCACGGTGAGCAACTCGCGTTCTTTCGCGGCGTTGCTGGCGTCATCCGCGAGTGAGATGGAATGGCAAAGCGACCAGGCGACGGCCACCAGCAATGCGGCACGTCGCGTGGGGAATGCGGATCGTAACATCGAGGCAATCCTGTAGGGGAGGTGTGCGCGATTTGAAGGAACAGACTCAACGCGGCAGTTGCGAAACCGGCAGGGCGACTAGACGCGCCACGGTTCGCGCAAGGCTTCCGACCGCAGTCGGTTGGCCTGTTCATCGTCGATGAATTCGTTCTTCACGGGGTCGTATTTCAACTGGCGCTTCAGCGCGAGCGAGATGTTCGCGGCGTGGCAAGCGATATGGGCGTAGCAGGCCGCGTCGGCGTGCGCCTTCGGCAGGCTGCGCGTTTTCACGCAGTCAAGGAAATCGCGGACGTGGAAGGTTGCTGGGTATCCGCCGATTTCTTCCACGGTCTGTCCGGCCAGCAACTCCGGCGAGCTGAGCACCATTTTCCCGCTATCGCCGGTTTCCACCCAACCGGTTTCGCCTTCGAAACGGATGGGGCAGGAGCCGAGTGGAATCCAGCCGGTTTCGCGAATGATCAGCTCCACGCCATTGGCATAGCGGGCGACCATCTGGCCGTTCTCGGGCGGATTGTATTCGACCGGCACCGTGTCATCCGCGCCGACGCCCAACTGGCAGAGGTCCACGCAATGGGAGCCCCATTCCAAGATGCCGCCGCCGACGAGCCCGCCCCCTTTTTCGAAGTTGAAGCCGTCGAGCAGTTTGGCGTTGAAGGGCCGCCAGGCCGCGGGGCCGAGATACATGTCCCAATCGATGACATCCTTCGCAGGCGCCTGTTCCCCCGGCAGCCAGCCGCTCATCACGGCTTCCATCCCGGCCGGATGGGCGTACGCTCGCTTGAGCTTGCCAAGCTTTCCGGACCGCGCAAGTTCACAGGCGAAGGCGAAGTGCGGCAAGTTGCGGCGCTGCGTGCCAGCTTGAAATACGCGGCCAGTGCGGCGCATCGTTTCGGCCAGGATCAGGCTTTGCGAAATGTTCTTCGTGCAGGGCTTCTCGCAGTAGATGTCCTTGCCGGCCCGGGCGGCGTTCATCGCCGCGGTGGCGTGCCAATTCGGCCCGGTGGCGATCAGCACGGCGTCGATGTCGTCGCGGGCGAGGAGTTCGCGGAAGTCGCGATACTGCGCGCAATCCTGGTTGCCGTACTGCTGATCGGCCATTTGCTTCACGGCGTGGCGGCGCGCCGCCTTGATATCGCACACGGCGACGAACTGGACGTCCTTCTGTTCCAGAAAGCAGCCCAGGTCGTAGGTCCCGCGGTTGCCGATGCCGATGCCGCCCAGGACGATCCGCTCGCTCGGCACCACGGCGCCATCGCGACCCAGGGCCGAACTGGGAATGACCTGCGGGGCCATCACCGCGGCGCCCACGGCCGCGGCGGACTTCAGAAACCGCCGCCTGGAAGCTACTCCGACGCGCTTGACCATGACTAAGCTCCTCGCCTTGCCGCGGCGGCGGACATCATCCGGCGCCGGGGAACTGGTTGCCTGGATACCAACGGTTGCCACTATAGATTCTCCGCCCGCGAATTGCCACAAGCGTGTCGCGGCTCTCCCCGCATTCCCTGCCTAACCCTTGCCGGACTCACTCAGCTTGGTCGCCAATTTGTTGGGCAAAATTGGCCCGGGATTTGCTTTCCGACCGCCCTGCTAGAGAACAACGGCAACTACGTCCGCCATCGCGCGGAATCGCTTGCCATGACCTTGATTTACACACGGACTATTCCATGTTTTCCGCGCTGCTTTCGCTCGTGACCAAAGTGATGGTCGTGGTGGGGATCGCCTTCCATGTCGGCGCGGCAATCGTGCTCGCCCGCAGCGCATGAGCGGCGCCGCAACGAAGCTGGGACTTCGCGGAACGCGTCAAGAAATCGACACGACGCTCCCTCAGATGCGACTTGGTTGCAATGGCGTTCCGCCCCCACGGCCGGCGCCCACAATTTAGTCGCCTCCGCGTATTGCGACCTGTGCGGAATGCTATTCCACTGCTACTGCGCTCTCGGTTTGCAGCGCGTCGACGAGGTCCTGGAAACCAACCTGGCTGCCAGACAACCACTTGCTGGTCCCCTCGAGCCGCATGATTTCCGCGGTCTCCGGATCCTGGGGATCCATGTTCAGCATCAATGAAGTAAAGCGCTTCGCAAGATCGCCGTCAAAGTTCGAAGCTGCCGTAAACACGCAATGGCTGAACTCAGGCGAGGTCCAAATCGCTTGGATGAATGCGCCTTCCTGGCCGTTGCTTTGCACGTTTCTCCAGAGATCTTCAGTGACGATGCCGGCCTCGCCACGCCCTGCTCGGAGCGCCGCCAAGACGTGTTCAGGGCTGGCGCAGGGATTCCCGCGGAAATCGACTTCCTTGTCGAGGCGAATCAATTCGACGCCTGTCAGCTTTAGGCTCTGTTGACGATTAAATCCGCTTTAGGCGGATGAATCCGAGGGCCAGTTGGATGATTGCCAGAAATGTTTGTTTCAGTTTTTCGTAGCGAGTGGCGA
>Ga0163153_10002361_pt1 | contig 27777 bp, 30 predicted proteins | sample OliLakLV19MP6IB1_FD_148629 | JGI IMG/M metagenome (GOLD analysis project Ga0163153, IMG submission 148629) | Freshwater microbial mat bacterial communities from Lake Vanda, McMurdo Dry Valleys, Antarctica - Oligotrophic Lake LV.19.MP6.IB-1 | ecosystem: Environmental > Aquatic > Freshwater >...
CGACCTCGCTGCCGCCTTCGAGGAGTAGCGGCCGTGGACTTGCTCCTCGACACCCACATCTTGTTGTGGTGGCTGGCCGATGACCCGGAACTCACCGAGTCGACGCGACAGTCGATCGGCGATCCGCAACGGCGTGTGCTCGTGAGCGCGGCCAGCGCATGGGAGATCTCGATCAAGCGGGCGCTCGGGAAACTCGGTGCGCCCGACGATCTCGCCGGTGCGCTCTCGGCGAGTGAACTCGAACCGCTCACGATCACGATCGAGCACGCACAACTCGCGGGTTCGCTGCCGCGCCACCACGACGACCCGTTCGACCGCATGCTCGTGGCCCAAGCGATGATCGAGGGCCTCATGATCGTGACCGCAGATGCCCGGATCGCCGAGTACGGACCGCCCACGATGTCGCCGTAGCGTGTCCACGGTACGATCTGACGCCCCGTCAGACCGAGGAGACGATGATCGACAAACGCGTGACGATCGACGACGTCGTGGCCGAGGTGCACGACGGGATGACCGTCGGTATCGGCGGCTGGGGTTCGCGCCGCAAGCCCATGGCGCTCGTGCGGGCCCTCGCGCGTTCGTCGGTGAAGGACCTCACGATCGTGTCGTACGGCGGGCCCGATGTCGGGCTGCTGTGCCGCTCGGGCATGGTCCGCGAAGTCGTCTACGCGTTCGTGTCGCTCGACTCGATTCCGCTCGAGCCGCACTTCCGCAACGCCCGCCAGTCGGGCGCCGTCACCACGATGGAACTCGACGAGGGCATGTTCCTCCTCGGCCTCCAGGCCGCCGCGTGGCGGGTGCCGTTCCTGCCGACGCGCGTCGGTCTCGGCTCCGACGTCATGCGCCTGAACGAAGGCATCCGCACCGTGCGCTCCCCGTACGCCGACGGCGAGGAGTTCGTCGCGATGCCCGCACTCGAACTCGATGTCGCGCTGATCCACATGCACCGCGGCGACCAGGGCGGCAACGGCCAGTACCTGAACGTCGACCCCTACTTCGACGACCTCATGTGCATGGCCGCGCACCGCCGCTTCATGAGCGTCGAGCGCATCGTCGACACCGACGACTTCCTGAAGGAGGGGCCGGTCCAGTCGCTGCGCATCAACCGGCTCATGACCGACGGCGTCGTCGAGACCGCCCACGGCGCCCACTTCACCGAGTGCGTTCCCGACTACCCGCGCGACGAAGCGTTCCAGCGCGCGTACACGGCGAGCGCGAAGAGCGACGAGGCGTGGCACGAGTTCCGCGCCAAGTACATCGACGTCACCGAAGCCGAATACCAGAAGGCCGTTGCGTCGTGACTCAGGCGAGAGGTCCGCAGGCCCGGTCCGTGATGAGAAGTGTCGTGGGCGATCGATGGCCCGAGGCCGGAGCCGCATGAACAGGGATGGGGGGCCGACGCGGGCCGAGGTGTGTGCGGTTGCGGTCGCCGAGTGCTTCCGCAACAACGGCGAGATCCTGGCGAACCCGATCGGTACGTTGCCGATGATCGGCGGGCGGCTCGCTCGCGCGACGTTCGCACCCGAGTTGGTGATGACCGACGGCGAGGCGTTGCTCGTCGAGAACGCGATGGCCGTGGGCGTCGACAACCCGGAGAAGGTCGTCGGCGCATGGAACCCGTACCGCGCGATGTTCGACGTCGTGTGGTCGGGCCGGCGACACGTGATCATGGGCGGCAGCCAGATCGACACGTACGGCAACCAGAACTTCGCGTTCATCGGCGACCCCGCCGCACCGAAGACCCAGCTCCTCGGCATGCGCGGCGCGCCCGGCAACACCATCAACGACCGCACGTCGTACTGGATCCCGAACCACTCGACGCGTGTGTTCGTGCCGACGGTGTCGGTCGTGAGCGGGGTCGGCTACGACCGCGCCGCCGAACTCGGGAGCGCGGGCCGCTACCACCAGCTCGTGCGGGTCGTCACCAACCTATGTGTGCTCGACTTCGAGACACCCGACCATCGGCTTCGCTTGCGGTCGGTGCATCCGGGCGTCGCGGTGGCCGACGTCGTCGAAGCGACCGGTTTCGAGCTCGTCATCGAGGCCGACGTGCCGGAGTCGCGCCTGCCGACCGACGAAGAACTCGCGCTCATCCGCGACGTCATCGACCCCAACGGCGCGGGCGAAGCCGAGGTACCGGCTTGAGGACGCGCTCATGAAGACTGGGCTGACCGAGCTGCTCGGCATCGACGTGCCCATCGTGCAGACGGGCATGGGCTGGGTCGCCGGTCCCCGGCTCGTCAGCGCCACCGCGAACGCCGGCGCGCTCGGCATCCTCGCGTCGGCCACGATGACGTACGACCAGCTCGCGAGCGCCGTGCGTGAAGTGAAGGAACGCACCGACAGGCCGTTCGGCGTGAACCTGCGCGCCGACGCGGAAGATGCCGATGCCCGCGTCGACCTACTCATTCGCGAAGGCGTGCGCGTCGCGTCGTTCGCGCTCGCCCCGCGCGAAGCGCAGATCAAGAAGCTGAAGGACGCGGGTACTGCAGTCGTGCCGAGCGTCGGTGCCCGCCGGCACGCAGAGAAGGTCTCCGCATGGGGCGTCGACGCCGTGCTCGTGCAGGGCGGTGAGGGTGGCGGCCACACCGGGCCCGTGCCGACGTCGCTCCTGCTTCCCCAAGTGGTCGACGCAGTCGACATTCCCGTCATCGCCGCGGGTGGGTTCTTCGACGGGCGCGGGCTCGTCGCCGCGCTTGCGTACGGCGCGGCGGGCATCGCCATGGGAACCCGGTTCCTGCTCACGCAGGAGAGCACCGTCCCCGACTCGGTGAAGCAGTACTACGTCGGCCGCACGGTTACCGACACGGTCGTGACGACACGCATCGACGGCGTTCCCCACCGCGTGCTGCGCACCGACTTCGTCGACGAGCTGGAACACACGAACGCGGTCACGAGCCTGCCCCGCGCGGCACGCAACGCACTCGCGTTCAAGAAGCTGTCGGGCACGTCGTGGCGGGCCATGGTCAAAGAGGGCCTCGCGATGAAACGCGACGGCGATCTCAAGTGGCGTCAGGTCGTACTCGCCGCCAACACGCCGATGCTGCTGCGGGCGGGGCTGGTCGAGGGTCGCCTTGACGCGGGTGTGTTGTCGAGCGGTCAGGTCGCGGGTGTCATCGACGACATTCCGACCGTCGCCGAAGTGGTCGCGCGCATCATGGACGAAGCCGAAACGACGTTGAAGCGCTTGGGAGAACTATGAAGACGCGAGTTCCCGCGGCCGAGGGCTGGTTCACGATGGACGAGGCCGAGCCGCACCTCATCGGTGGGCGCGGCACGCAGTCGGGTTCGTACTACTGGCCCACCGCAATGGCCGTGTCGGGCAACCCGCACGCGCCGGGCGAGGAACGCGAAGAGGTGAAGCTGTCGCGCCGCGGTCGCCTATGGTCGTGGACCACGAACCACTACCCGCCACCGGAGCCGTACGTGGCGCCCGATCCGTTCGTGCCGTACACCGTGTGTGCGGTGGAACTCGAGCAGGAACGGATGGTCGTGCTCGGCGGCCTCGCGACCGGCGCCGACCCCGCGCTCCTCGAAGCCGGCATGGAGATGGAACTGGTGCTCGGCCCGCTCTACGAGGACGACGAGCACGAATACGTGGTGTGGCAGTGGGCGCCCCTCACCGGAGGCGCGTCATGAGTAGTCAGGCGCAGATCCGGAGGTGCGGACGTTCACGTCGGCCCGCACGGGAGTTCGGGCACCGGAGGTCGCAGCCGCAATGAACAAAGAGATCGTTGTGCTCGGTGCGGGGATGCACGAGTGGGGCAAGTGGGGGCGTAACTTCGTCGAGTACGGCGTCGTCGCGGCCCAGGCCGCGCTCGCCGACGCGAACGTCGCGTGGAACGACATCCAGTTCGTCGCGGGTGCCGACACGGTGCGCAACGGGTACCCCGGCTACGTCGCGGGCGCCACGTTCGCGCAGGCGCTCGGGTGGAACGGCGCCCAGGTGTCGTCGTCGTACGCGGCGTGTGCGTCGGGTGTCACGGCGCTGGCATCGGCCCGGGCGCAGATTCTCGCCGGGTTCTGCGATGTCGCGCTGGTGATCGGCGCGGATACGACACCGAAGGGCTTCCTCGCGCCCAACAAGGGGGAACGGGGCGACGACCCCGACTGGCTGCGCTTCCGCCTGCTCGGCGCGACCAACCCCACGTACTTCGGGTTGTACGCCCGCCGGCGCATGGAGCTGTTCGGCGCGACACGCGAAGACTTCGCCCTCGTGAAGGTGAAGAACGCGAAGCACGGGCTCGGGAACCCGTACGCGCGCTACCGCAAGGAGGTCAGCATCGACGACGTGCTGACCGCACCGCTCGTCAGCGACCCGCTCGGCCTGCTCGACATCTGTGCGACCAGCGACGGCGCCGCCGCACTCGTGGTGTGCAGCGCCGAGTTCGCCCGGTCCAAGGGCGTCACCGACCCGGTCCGCATCCGCGCCATCTCGACGGTGACACCCTCGTACCCGCAGACGACGATCGAGCTACCGAACTTTGCGACCGACTCCGCCGCCGGCACCGGAGCGGTGCCGGAACGCTCGTTCAAGGAGTCGATCGCGTACCGCGCCTACGAGGAGGCGGGCATCGGGCCCGACGAACTCGATTGCGCCGAGGTGTACGACCTCTCGACCGCGATGGAACTCGACTGGTACGAACAGATCGGGCTGTGCGCGCCGGGGGAGGCCGAGAAACTCGTTCGCGACGGCGCCACCACGATCGGCGGGCGCATTCCCGTCAACGCGAGCGGCGGCCTCGCGTCGTTCGGCGAGGCCGTACCTGCCCAGGCGATCGCGCAGGTGTGCGAACTCACCTGGCAGGTACAAGGCCGAGCCGCGGGGCGCCAGGTCGAGAATGCTCGGGTCGGGTTCTCGATCAACCAGGGCCTCTTCGGCCACGGCTCGGCCGTCGTCGTCAGTCGCTAGGTCGCTACACCCGGCCGGCGTACATCGCGGCCAACAGCTCGACTGTCTCCTTCGGTGCCTTGTGCACGGAACCGGCGTCGAAGGGCGGTTGGGGGTCGTACTCGATACCGAGTTGGATCGCCTGCGCGTAGTCGTCGCCCGCGATGCGCGCGGTCAGCGTGAGGCCCATGTCGATGCCCGCCGACACGCCCGCCGCGGTCACGATCTTGCCCTGTTCGACGACGCGGCGCCCGGTCGGAATCGCTCCGTACTCGGCGAGGCGGTGCAGCGACGCCCAGTGCGACGTCGCCTCCTTGCCGTCGAGCAGTCCCGCCGCCGCGAGCAGCATCGACCCGGTGCAGACCGAGGTTGTCCAGGTGGTCGACGCGTCGACCGTCTTGATCCAGTCGAGCGTGTCCTTGTCGTCTTCGAGTGCGCGCGTCGCGAAACCGCCGGGCACTACGAGCACGTCGGCGGTCGTCACGTCGTCGAGCGCGTGGTCGGCAACGAGGGCGAGGAACCCGTTGTCGGTGCGGATCGGGCCCACTTCCTTGGCGACGAAACGAACGTTGGCCTCGGGCAGGCGTTGCAGCACTTCGTACGGCCCGACGGCGTCGAGCGCGGTGATCCCCTCGAACAGCAAGAACGTGATGTCCATAACCATGGCTCCCTTCGATCCGCCGTCCGTGGCTCCTCTGCGTCCGCACGCCAACCATGGCTCCCTTCGATCCGCCGTCCGTGGCTCCTCTGCGTCCGCACGCCAACCATGGCTCCCTTCGATCCGCCGTCCGTGGCTCCTCTGCGTCCGCACGCCAGCTTCCTTTCAGACGGCGGTACGGAATCGGTTGCGGTAGTCGCGCGGCGATGCACCCACCCGGCGGGCGAACGCGCGGCGCATGGTCTCGACAGTGCCGAAGCCGGCCGCGCGTGCGACGTCGTCGACGGCCACACCGGTCGTTTCGAGGAGCCGGCGGGCGAGTTCGACACGGGTGCGTTCGACGTATTCCCCCGGGGTACAGCCGGTCTCGGCGCGGAACACGCGCGCGAAGTGGCGCGGACTCATCGACGCGCGCGCCGCGAGCCGTTCGATGGTGAGATCGTCGTCCGGGTGGTCGGCGATGTGCGCCTGCACCTCGCGTATCGGTTCGCGTTCGGCAACGGCACCGTCGAGCTGGACGCTGAATTGGGACTGGCCGCCGGGGCGCTGCACGTACACGACGAGCTGACGCGCGACGGCGAGCGCACGGTCGCGGCCGAGGTCGTCGGCGACGAGCGCGAGCGCGAGGTCGATGCCCGCGGTGACTCCGGCGGAGGTCCAGACGTCTCCGTCGCGCACGAAGATCGGTTGCGGGTCGACGACGACATCGGGGTGACGGCGGGCGAGGTACTCGCACGCCTGCCAGTGCGTCGTCGCCCGCCGCCCCGCGAGCAGCCCGGATTCCGCGAGTAAGAATGCGCCGGTACAGACCGACGCCACCCGCCGGCTCCGAGCCGCGGCGCGCGTGATCCAGCCGACCAGCGTCGCGTCGCGTGTCGCGTCGAACGCGCCTTCGCCGCCGACGACGACGAGCGTGTCGATCGCGCCGCGGATCGAGGCGAGCGATCGGTCGGCGACGATGCCCGGGCCGCGCGTCGACACGACGGGTCCCGCTTCGGCGGCGGCGACGATGCACTCGTACGCACCGGTCGCGGCGAACACCTCGTGCGGTCCGACCAGGTCGAGCGCAGTGATACCGGGATAAACGACGAACACGACCCGCGTTGTCATGGCTCCCTCGCTGCGCCGTCCGTGGCTCCGCTGCGTCCGCACGGTCTTCATTGTGCGGGTCCCGGCCCATGGCCGCAATGCTCAGTACCGGACGATTCCTGCCATCCGGGGGCTCCTGTGCGAGCATGCGCACGTGGACCTGGGGTTCAGTCCGGAAGAGGACCAATTCCGAGCGGAATGCCGCTCATGGCTCGAAGCCAACGTGCCGCCCACATCCGGTCCGGGGCGCCTGGCGTCGGGTGACACGCGAGAGGGGTTCGCCGCCCATCTCGAGTGGGAGCGGGCACTGTTCGACGCCCGGTACTCAGTCGTCTCGTGGCCGACCGAGTACGGCGGGCGCGACGCGTCGCTCTGGGAGTGGCTGATCTTCGAAGAGGAGTACTACCGCGCCGGCGCGCCCCAACGGGTGACGCAGAACGGCATCTTCCTGCTCGCGCCGACGATCTTCGAGTTCGGTACGGCCGAACAGAAAGACCGCGTGCTCTCGAAGATGGCGGCGGGCGAGCAGACGTGGTGCCAGGGTTGGTCGGAACCGAACGCGGGCAGCGACCTCGCCGGTATCCAGTCGAGAGCGACGCGCGTCGACGGCGGATGGCGGCTCTCCGGCCAGAAGACGTGGACGACGCGGGGTGCGTTCTGCACGCACCTCTTTGGTTTGTTCCGCAGCGATCCCGACGCCGAACGCCACCGTGGCCTCACCTACTTCCTCGTCGACCTCACGACACCAGGCGTCACGGTGCGCGGTGTCGAGCGGCTCGACGGCGACGAGGGGTTCGCCGAGGTGTTCCTCGACGACGTGTTCGTGCCCGACGCCGACGTGCTCGGCGAACCGAATCAGGGGTGGGGCGTCGCGATGGCGACGACGGGTTCCGAGCGCGGCCTCACGTTGCGCTCCCCGGGCCGTTTCCTCGCGACGGCGCAGCGTCTCATCGACCTCTACCGCTCGGGTGGCGCGCCCCCCGCCCTGTGCGGACGGGTCGTCGCCGCGTACGTCGACGCCGAGGCGTACCGGTGGCAGACGTTTTGGACCGTCACGAAGCTGACCGAAGGGCAACCGGCGGGCGCCGAGTCGAGCCTCGTGAAGCTGTTCTGGTCGGACCTCGACGTCGAGTTGCACGAACTCGCGCTCGACCTGCTCGGGCCGCACGCCGAACTCCTCGACGGCGACGACGCGGCGTGGATGAAGGGCTACCAGTTCGCGCTGGCGGGCCCGATCTACGCGGGCACCAACGAGATCCAGCGCAACCTGGTCGCGGAGCGAGTGCTGGGACTTCCGAGGAAGTAATGAAGTTCTCGTTCACCGACGACCAGCTCGCGTTCCGCGCCGCGCTCGGCGACCTGCTCGCCAAGGAGTGCACACCCGCGCACGTACGCGACGCCTGGACCAACGAGACCGGGCGCGTTCCGGGTCTATGGGCGACGCTCGTCGACATGGGCGTCGTCGGTCTGCTCGCGCCCGAAGCCGCGGGCGGCCTCGGGCTCACCATGGTCGACCTGGTCCTGCTGCTCGAGGAGACCGGACGCCACGCCGTACCCGAGCCGATCGTCGAGACCGCCGCGTTCGGCGTGCCGCTCGTCGGCGACCCGTCCGTGACCGTAGGGGCCGCCCCCGAACTCGTGCCGTGGGCCGACACCGCCGACGTCATCTATACGACGGCGGGGCGCATCGATCGCGCCGACGCGACGCTGCTCCCCCACCCGTCGGTCGACGGTGCCCGCCGCCTGTTCGACGTGCGCGGCGCCTTCTCGCCGGTCGACACGCCCGCCGACCTGGCCGCCGCGTTCGACCGGGGCGTCGTCGGTGTCGCCGCCCAGCAGTGCGGGCTCGCCGACCGGATGCTCACCATGACCGTCGACTACGTGAAGGAACGCAAGCAGTTCGGCGTCCCGGTCGGCTCGTTCCAAGCGGTGAAGCACCACCTCGCCAACGCACGCGTCGCGCTCGAGTTCGCGCGCCCGCTCGTGTATCGCGCCGCGTACACACTCGACCCGGTGCACGCGAGCATGGCGAAGCTGAAAGCCGACTCGGCCGCGTTGCTGACCGCCGGAGCGGCACTCCAGTGCCACGGTGCGATCGGCTACACGACCGAGTACGACCTGCATCTGTTCATGAAGCGGGCCTGGGCCCTCGCCCGCAGTTGGGGCGACCGCTCGTTCCACACTGCCCGCGTCGCCGCCGTCGTGCTCTAGGTCTTCCGCTCGCAGGCGGAAGCCTCGTCCGCGGCGTCCCCGGAAAGCATGTCGGCGCCACGTTGCGCAGTTCATACCTTTTAGGCGCTTTGTCGATACTCGGAGGTGTATGTGCCGCGCGCGATCATGCAGGCCCGAGGAGGACGCCATGCCCGAGGCCTACATCGTCGACGCCGTCCGCAGCCCGGTCGGGCGCAAGAACGGCGCGCTGCGCCGGATTCACCCGGCCGACCTGGGCGCGCACGCGATCCGCAGCCTGTTCGAGCGGGTCGACGTGAACCCGGCCGCGGTCGACGACGTGGTGTTCGGGTGCGTCGACACGATCGGCCCGCAGGCGGGCGACATCGCGCGCACGGCGTGGCTCGTCGCCGGACTCCCCGACGAAGTGCCGGGGACCACAGTCGACCGCCAGTGCGGGTCGTCGCAGCAGGCCGTGCATTTCGCCGCGCAGGGCGTGATGTCCGGAACGCAGGACCTTGTCGTCGCGGGCGGCGTGCAGCAGATGTCGGCGATCCCGATCAGCGCCGCAATGTTCGCGGGTGAGAAGTACGGCTTCGACAATCCGTTCTCGAGCTCACCCGGGTGGGAGGCGCGCTACGGCCGCCAGGAGGTGTCGCAGTTCCGCGCCGCCGAGATGATCGCCGAGAAGTGGAACATCACGCGCGACGACATGGAAGCGTTCGCGGTCGAGTCGCACGAGCGCGCGCTGCGCGCCCACCACGAAGGGCGGTTCCACCGTGAGATCGTCGCCCTCGAAGGGTTGACCTTCGACGAAGGGCCGCGCCAGCCCGACCTGGCCAAGATCCAATCGCTCAAGCCGCTCGTCGAGGGCGGCCGCCTCACCGCGGCGGTGTCGTCACAGATCTCCGACGCGTCGGCCGCGATGTTGATCGCGAGCGAGGACGCGCTGAAGACCCACGGGCTCACGCCCCGGGCGCGCATCCATCACATGTCGGTGCGCGGCGCCGACCCGGTGTGGATGCTGACGGCACCGATTCCCGCGACCGCGCACGCGCTCACGAAGTCGCGCATGACGCTCGATGACATCGACCTGATCGAGATCAACGAGGCGTTTGCCTCGGTCGTGCTCGCGTGGCAGGCCGAAACCGGTGCCGACCTCGCCAAGGTCAACGTGAACGGCGGCGCGATTGCACTCGGTCATCCGCTGGGCGCGACGGGTGTCCGGCTCATGACCACACTGCTGCACGAACTCGAACGCACCGGCGGCCGCTACGGCCTGCAAACCATGTGCGAAGGCGGCGGCCAAGCCAACGTGACGATCATCGAGCGCCTCTAACCCTCAACTAACCCGGTGCGTCGCTAGAGGGGAATATTTACCCCCTAACGACGCACGGTGAGGCGGCGGGTTCCGCGGAACGTGAACACGGCGCCGCCGACGAACAGCTTCAGCGCGACGATCGCGAGCGTGATGTCGCGGGGCGCCCGGCTTTCGTCGGCGATGACCTGGGTTGGGTCGTCCGGGTCGTAGCGGACGGTGACGACCCCGCCGATGCCGCCCTTTTCTTTGCGCTGCGGTTCGCGGGCGACGTAGTGCTCCGGGCCGACGTCGAACGAGACGTACGGGTCGCCGTCGATTTCGGTGCGGAAGGCGCTTATCGCGACGGTCTCGGCCCGAGCGTTCGCATCGTCTTCATGCATCGACCACGTGGCAAACCCGACGGCGACCGACGCGACCAGCAGCGCAATACCGCCGCCGAGCGCGAGCCATGCCCGCTTCCTCGTGAACTCGACGCGCCGCACCTTGGCGGGCTTGAACGCCGGCATCGGCCCCGCTTCGACCGTGACGCGCTCGACGAGCCGCACCCGGTCGTAGTCGCGCCGTAGGTCGGGGTCGGCGAGGACGTCGTACGCGGTCGTCACGTCGACGAAGCGCGTTACCTGCTCGGCGGTCGCGCCCGAATCGGGGTGGAGCTGCTTCGCCAACGTGCGGTAGGCGCGGGCGATGTCGTCGTCGGTGGCGTCGCGTTCGACGCCCAGTACCGCGTAAAAGTCGACCTCGGCCCAGTCGCGCGCTCGGGTACCCGGTGGCATGCCGCCCACGAGCGTACCGGCGGGACGAGGTCAGTCGTCCTTCAGGGCCACGGCGTTGACGGTGACGTTCATCTTCGGCACGTACTCGGTGTCGACCGCTCTGCCCTCGGAACGCATCGTCGCCCGAAGCTCGGCCGTGCACGCCGCGCACGGCCCCGCGAAACGCATGGGCGCCGATGCGCCACAACGCAGGCACGGGTGCGTTTCCGGTGGGAAGTCGTCGGGGGCGACGCGGATCTGGCCGAGCGGCATGGGGATGCTTCCTGTTACGTGAGGTTGGAGACGAGCGTCCCGGCAAGCGCGCCGAGCCCGCAGAGAACGAGGGGCACGACGAACAGCGAGCCGCGGTACTCCGGGCGGGTGCGCGTTCCTTCCTGCCGTTTGCGCAGGTCGGTCCGGAACACGATCACCGACAACACGATCCCGACGACGAGGCCGACAACCGCTCCGACCGATACAGCGGACACAGCAAGGATCGGCGCGGGCATCGGCTCGGATCGTAGAGGCCCGCGTCAGCCCAGCCGTGCCATCACCGCCTTGACCAGCTGCTCGGTCGCGTCCGCGGGTCCGAACTCGAGGAACAGGCGCGGTTCGGTGACCTCGACTTCGAGCACGTGCCAGCCGCCGGAGAGTTCGAGCAGGTCGACCCGCGCGTACAAGGCGGGCGCGGGGAGGACCGACCACACGCGTTCGGCGAGCTCGATCACACCCGGCGTGAGCGCAGACGCTTCGAGTTGTCCGCCGTACTCCTCGTGGATGCGGTACTCGCCCGCCGCGGGCCGCTTTCGTACCCCATGTGTGACGCGCCCTTCGGCCAGCACGATCGACAGCTCGCCGACACTCTCGACCGACGGCGCGTACGGCTGCACGAGCACGTCACCCACGGCGAGCAGCTCGTCGAGGTGGCGCTGCCCCGCTTCGTCGCCGATGGCGAACCGCCCGGCGCCACGCGCCCCGACCCCGACCGCGGGTTTGACGACCACGGTGCTCCGCCGCGGGTGAGCACGACCGTAGGCACGACCGGCGCACCCCGGGTCATGAGGTCGAGCAGGTACGACTTGTGCGTGTTCCACCGCACGAGCGCGATCGGGTTCCACAACGCCGATACGGTCGCGACATGCGTCGCCCACTGGAGAAACTCGTCGAGCCGGTCGACGTAGTCCCACGGCGATCGCAGCACGGTGACCCGAGCGGTCGACCAGTCGACGGTGGCGTCGTGCCAGTCGGCCAGATCGACCTCCACGCCCGCGGCGCGCAGCGCACTGGCGAGCCGCGGCGTGTCCGGGTCGTCGGCCGGCAGCGGCGCGGTGGTCACCAGCCGAACGTCGTACATCGGGTGATTCTCGTCGCCGCCGCCACACTCGTGTTGACGAATTGTGGCTCGGGCGACGATGCGTCGCCGGCCGCGACCGCCGCGCCTCGGTCGACCACCACCTCCACCAGCACCTCGACCAGCACTTCGATGACGGCCCCGGCCACCACGACGACCACGACGACGGCGCCGACCGCCCCGGCCGCGACCACTCCGCGGCCCGCGACCACGACCCCGCCGGCACCCGTTCCCGAGCCGGAACCGGCGGGTGGTGTCGACCCCGCTCGGCTCCCCGCGTCATGGCGCGAGGGCTGCCCGGTCGGGTCCGAGGACCTCGAGCTGTTCGCGATCGACTGCCTCGGCTTCGACGGCGCGGTACACACCGGTGAGTTGGTCGTCCACGCCGATGTCGCAGCCGACGTCGCGTCGGTGTTCCGCACCCTGCTCGACGCGCGCTACCCGATCGAACGCATGGAGCTCGTCGACGTGTACGGCGGCAGCGACGACGCGTCGACGATGGCGAACAACACCTCCGCGTTCAACTGCCGGGCGATCACCGGCGGAAGCCGCTGGTCACAGCACTCGTACGGACGCGCGATCGACATCAACCCCGTGCAGAACCCGTACGTGTACCGCGACGGTCACGTCCTCGACCCGGCCGCGCAGCGCTACACCGACCGCTCGCTCCAGGACCCCGGCATGATCCACGCGGGCGACGTCGTGGTCTCGGCCTTCGCCGCGATCGGCTGGGAGTGGGGCGGCAATTACAGCTCGATCAAGGACTACCAACACTTCTCCGAAACCGGCGGCTGACCCACCACCGCCCGAAATTGCGCCGTACGGCGACCGTTTCGGTCGCCGAGTGGCGCAATTTCGGCTTACACGCTCATGTACGCGACGGCGACCGGAAGGCCGATGTCGCGATGACGCAACGTGGCGATGCGCCGGCCCGGCTGTACCGCTTCCTTCACGGGCCCGAGGGCATCGCCGAGGAGCACGGCACAGGCGTCGAGATCTTCGACGTTGACCGCGAGGCCGAAGAACCGGGCCGGTCCCCCTTCCGGTTCGAGCGGCGCGACCAGCTCGACGATCACCTCGCCGGCGCGGAAGAACGTCTGGCGCACTCCGGGCCGCGCGTCCTCACGCACCCGCTTCACTTCCATGCCGATGCCGGAGAGCGCGGCCGTCGTGCGGTTGCTGTCGGGCGTCCACACGACGAGGTGGTCGATGAGCGTCGCGCCGTTCGGATGCGTCAACTCCGGAGCGACTTCGGCGGTACCGGCTCTCGTCGCCAAACCGTCGACCTCGTCGACCTCCGGGCCGTCCGCGAGCACCCACGCGCCGATCCCGCGCTCGCCGATGTCGCACTGCACGCGCACCGAACCGATCCACACCGCGCCGTCGACGACGGTGAACCCGGCCGCCCGCCACGCGTCGGGCGTACCGGCCGCGTCGAGCCCGACGATGACGGGGCTCATCCGATCAGCGCGGCGTATTCGTCGAGCACAGGCAGCACCCGATCACGCGAACCGCCGGGAACGCGGAGCACGACTTCTTCGATGCCGATCGACGCGTAGTACTCGACCTTGCCGGGCGACGGCACGGTTCCGAACGGGACGATGCGCAACGACGCCGGGTCGCGGCCTTGCGCGTCGCACGCACGGTGCAGGTCTTCGAGCGCAGCGCGCACACCCGCGCCGCCGATGGGGATCCAGCCGTCGGCGTATTCGGCGATCGCGGCGAACATCTTCGGTCCGGCGGCACCGCCGATCAGCACCTCCGGGCCGCTCACGGGCTTCGGCCACGACCACGACGGCGAGAAGTCGACGAACTCGCCGTGGAACTCGGCTTCGTCGTTGCTCCAGAGCGCGCGCATCGCCAGCATGTGCTCGCGCGTCTGCGCCCGCCGCGTCTTCATCGCGACGCCGTGATGCGCAGCTTCGTCTTCGTTCCACCCGAATCCGATGCCGAGCACGAAGCGACCGCCCGACATGCGGTCGAGCGTCGCGACGGCTTTCGCGGTCACGATCGGGTCGCGCTGGGCGACGAGGCAGATGCCGGTGCCGACGACGAGCCGTTCGGTCGCGGCGGCCGCCATCCCCAGCGCGACGAACGGGTCGAGCGTGCGCTTGTACTCCTCGCGCAGTTCGGCGTCGCCCGTCGGCGGCGGGGTCGTGCGGCTCACCGGAATGTGCGTGTGCTCCGGCACATACAGCGACACGAAGCCGCGCGCCTCGGCCGCGCGCGCGAGTTCGACGGGGTCCATCGTCTGGTCGGTGATGAACATCGTGAGCCCGTAGCGCATGTCGGCCGGTAGGGTAACCGGCACTGTGCGGACGCAGCGGAGCCACCGACGGCGCAGTGAAGGGGAGCCCGGCGTTAATGCTTTGTGAGGGTCGGGCCGTCATCATCACGGGTGCCGGACGCGGCATCGGCCGCGAACACGCGCTCGCGTTCGCACGCGAAGGCGCTCGGGTCGTGGTCAACGATCTCGGTGTCGCGGCCGACGGCGTCGGTGGCGACGCGGGACCGGCCCAGGCCGTCGTCGACGAGATCACCGCACTCGGCGGCGAGGCCGTCGCCAACACCGACGACATCGCCGACTGGGACGGCGCCCGGCGTTTGGTGCAGACCGCGATCGACGCGTTCGGTGGCCTCGACGTCCTCGTGAACAACGCCGGCTTCGTGCGCGACCGGATGCTCGTCAGCGCCGGTGAAGACGAGTGGGACGCTGTCATCCGCGTGCATCTCAAGGGCCACTTCGCACCAACCCGCCACGCCGGCCACTACTGGCGGACGCAGGCCAAGGCCGGAGAGCCGGTCGACGCCCGCATCGTGAACACGTCGTCGGGCGCGGGGTTGTTCGGCAGTGTCGGCCAGGGCGCGTACTCCGCGGCCAAGGCGGGCATCGCCGCGCTCACGCTCGTCGAGGCGACCGAGCTGGGCCGCTACGGCGTCACCGCCAACGCCATCGCGCCGGCCGCGCGCACCCGCATGACCGAAGAGGTGTTCGCCGAGCGCATGGCGGCACCTGAATCGGGATTCGACGCCAACCACCCGGGCAACGTGTCACCCCTCGTCGTGTGGCTCGGCAGTACCGATTCGCGCGGCGTCACGGGCCGCGTCTTCGAAGTCGAAGGCGGCGTCATCTCCGTCGCCGACGGCTGGCACCACGGCCCGCGCGTCGAACAGGACGCGCGCTGGGAACCGGCGGCGGTCGGCCCCGCGGTACGGAAGTTGCTCGCGCGGGCGCCCACGCCGACGCCCGTCTACGGCGCGTGAAGCACCCGGCACCGCCCGAACTCCAGGCTGCGTGGCGCGTCGCGGGCGCGTGGACCGACGAAACGCTCCTCGACCGGTTCGCGACGGCCGACGGCGACCACCTCGCGATCGTCGACGGCGACGCACGCGTCACGATCGACGAACTCCGCGAAGTCGCATCCGGCTACGGCGCGCTGCTGCACGAGGCCGGGGTGCGCCCGGGCGACTTCGTCGCCTGGCAGCTCCCCAACTGGTGGGAGGCAGTCGCGTTCTGCTGGGGCGTGTGGCGCTGCGGCGCGGTCGCGAGCCCGATCACCCCGTCGCTGCGAACGCGTGAAGTTGGTTTCATCCTGGGTCAGACCGGCGCCCGGGTGATTGCGATCCCCCGTGCGTTTCGCGGCACCGACTACGTCGCGCTCGTCGCCGAGACCGGGTTCGACGGAACCGTGATCGTCGTACGCGACGGGCTCCTTCCCGAAGGCGCGGCACCGGCGGCCGCAGTGACCGTCGACGACCTGGCAGTCGTGCTGTGGACGTCGGGCACGACATCGGACCCGAAGGGCGCGGTGCACACGCACCAGGGCTTGCGGCATGAGGCCGACAGCATCGCCGCCGCGCACGCTATAGATCCGGGTGAAGCACTGTTGCTGCCGATGCCCGTCACGCACGTCGCCGGGCTGACGTACGGCGTGTTGCTCCCGGTCACGTCGGGTATCACGACCGTGTTGATGGATACGTGGGAGCCGGGCGCCGCGCTTGAACTGGTCGAGCGCGAACACATCGCAGTCATGATCAGTACGCCGGTGTTCATGCGCACGATGGTCGACCACGAAGCCTTCGCCACCACCGACGTGTCGTCGTTGCGCATGTTCTCCCTCGGCGGCGCCGGAGTCGCGCCGGCGATGGTGCGCGAAGGCGCGGCGCGGTTCGACTGCTGGTGCAAACGCACCTACGGCTCGACTGAGTACCCGACGCTGACCACTGGTCGCCTCGGTGACAACCCTGAGCGCGACGCGACGACCGACGGCCGACTCATCGGCGCGGCCGAACTGCGCATCGTCGACCCCGACACGCTCGCCGACGTTGCACCGGGCACGCCGGGCGAGTTGCTGGCGCGCGGTCCCGAGATGCTCAGCGGCTACCTCGACGCGCAACTCGACCGCGAGGCGTTCGTCGAGGGTGGCTGGTTCCGTACCGGCGACCTCGCGGTGTTCGACGGCGGGTACCTGACGATCGTCGACCGCCTCAAGGATGTGATCATCCGGGGCGGCGAGAACGTGTCGGCCCAGGAGGTCGAGGCCCTGCTCGTCACCCACCCGGCCGTGGTCGAAGCGGCGTGCGTTTCGTACCCCGACCCCGTCATGGGCGAAAAAGTCTGCGCGTTCGTGATCGTTCGCGGGGGCGCGGGCGTCACACTGGATGACGTGCGCGACCATCTGCTCCGGGCGGGCCTGGCCCGGTTCAAGTTGCCGGAGCGACTCAAGTGCGGTCGGATCTGCCTCGCACCGCGAGTGGCAAGGTGCGCAAGGCCCCATTGCGAGACGAGGTGCGCTGACGGCGTGTCCGATACGGCCGAGTTCCGGGCCTGGGTCGCAGCGGAACTCGGCGCGCGCCTGGAACCCCGGACCCCGGACACGCAGGCCTCGGTCCTCGGCGCGGGGAGCGACGACCTCGAAGCGGGCCGGCGCTACCTCGCCGCGCTCGCCGGCACGGGACTGGCCGTGCCGCGGTGGCCGCGCGCGTACGGCGGGTTGGATGCGACGCCCGCTGAAGTCGCGATCGTGCGCCGGGAACTCGCCGCATTCGAAGTACCCGACCTCTATCCGTACCTCGTCGGTGTCGAACTGGTCGGCCCGACCCTCGTCGAGCACGGCACGCCCGAGCAGTGCGCGCGTTGGCTCCCGGCCATCGCGAACGGTTCCGAGATCTGGTGCCAGCTGTTCTCCGAACCCGACGCGGGGTCCGATCTCGCCGGACTGACGGCGGTCGCAACGCGCGACGGTGACCTCTGGTCGGTGAGCGGCCAGAAGGTGTGGACGAGCCGCGGGCACTACTCGAAGTGGGGGTTGCTGCTCGCCCGCCACGACAGTTCGGTTCCGAAGCACCGGGGCATCACCGCGTTCGGGATCGACATACACGCTTCCGGTGTCAACGTGCGGCCCCTGCGCCAGATGAACGGCGACGCGCACTTCACCGAGGTCTTCCTCGACGACGCGGTCATCCCCGACACCGATCGCATCGGTGACACGGGTGAGGGCTGGGGAGTCGCGGTCACCTGCCTCGGGCACGAGCGCGGCGCCGTCGGCGGGGGCGGCGGAATGTTCGACCCGAACCGCCTGGTCGCCCTCGCGCTCGAACGCGACCGGCTCGGCGACCCCTTCATCCGTAACGCAATTGCCGCGCTCGTCGTCGAAGCCCGCGTGATGGGTTGGACCGCCCGGCGCGGTGTACACGGATCGGGCATGAAGCTGCGGGGGTCGCGCCTGTTCCGCATGTACGTCGACGTCGCGGCGCGCATTCTCGGCCCCGAAATCACCTGCGACCCGAACGGCGAGTGGCAGACGCTGTTCCTTACTGCGCCGAGCATGTCGATACGCGGCGGCACCGACGAGATCCAGCGCAACATCATCGGCGAACGCGTGCTCGGGTTACCGGTCGAACCGCGCGTCGACCGCGACATCCCGTTCGACGCACTCCCCCGGTCGAGTCGCGCGGATGTGAAGTCGTGAAGCGGCGCACCGACCTCTCCACCGGCGAACTCGACGTCGTCGAACTCCTCGCCGAGGATGACGACGACGACATCGACATCAGGATCGAAAGCGACGGCGAGCCGAACGAGCCGCTGGGGCCGGGTCGGCGCCGCTGGATCGCAGTTGGCGTCGTAGTCGTGGTGGTCGCCCTCGTCGCCTATTCGTTCAGTACCGGTGAGGACCCGCAGACGGACGAAGCGGCGTCGACGCCCGCGACGACGGCCGCGCCACCTCCGACCACTACCGCGCCGACCGCACTCCCCCCTGAAGTGGAGGCAGGCCCGTTCCTCGATTCGCTCGACAGCCGCTTCGCCCTGACGCGCCGCGGCGATGTGCTCGTCCTCGACCCAACCGCGGTCGCGACCGAACGGATACCGGGCGTCAGCGGGAACCGCGTGGCAGTTGTGGGTGCGGCCAACGGGTCGCTGCTTCTCTCCGACAACGACCGACATTTCGTCGTCGAACCCGACAGCAACGTCGTCGCTCTCGACGACGTCACCGTGTTCCCGGCGGTCAACGGGTTGGGCTGGTGGCGGGCCGACGACGGCGTGCTCCGAGCCATCGGGTTCGCGGCCGAGCCCGTGCAACTGCCCCCGGACACGGTCGCCGTCACCGCGGTACGGACCGGCTTCGTGCTCCGCTTCGAAGACAACCCGTGGGGCTTGTCGGTATGGACGCCCGGTTCCGAACCAATCAAGCTCCCGAACTCGTCCGCCGCAGTCGTCGCCGCAGTGCATCCCGATCGCGTTGCGTGGTTCGGCTCGTGCCTCGAATCATCGTGCGACCTCCAGATCACTGATCTCGCGTCGAGCCGCACGATCGCCGTGCCCGGCGTGTTGCCGCTGTTCTCGCCGGGTGTCGCGGCGGGCAAGTTCTCGGCCGACGGCACCCGGCTCGCCGTGCGCGTTTCCTCGGATCAGATCGTCGACGAGGAACTGATCGTGGTCGACCTCGCCTCCGGCACCGTCATGTTGCGCGAGCCCCTGGGCGCGGGCAGCACGTCCCCGACCCCCACTCCGCCGTTCCTGTGGCCGGCGCCGTTCGACTTCACCAGCGACGGCGAACGCATGGTCCTCGTCGACGACTTGGGAAGCCGCCTCCTCCAGACCGTGGACCTGGCGACCGGTCGCCGAGAAGAAGCGAATGACGAACTCCGAGCTGTCACGTCGGTCGTCAACCTCGACCGCGTGTGGTCGGTGCCGCCCAGCCCGCTCGCCGACCGGATTTCGGCTCCGGTCGGCGTGCTGATCGCGCTCGTCGACGTGGAGAGCAACCGCGTCGACCTGATCGACACCGCGAACGGAACCCGGCGCGCGGTCGACATGTCGGAACTCGACCTCGGTGACGGCTTCGCACGCGGAGAACGCAGGGGGCCCATGATCGTCGCCGTCACCGGCGGATTCGTCGTCGGCGACGGCGCGCAGGCGACGTGGATTCCCATCGAGGGTGTCCCGCTCCGGCTCGGCCCCGCGCAACTCCTGATGTCGTCCGCCGGGCGCGAACGCGCATGGCTCTTCACCGCGCACGAGGACGACTCGTCGTACGACGTGATGTCGATCGACGGGATCACCGGCGAAGCGCGGACCGAGGATCCCGTGCACACACTGCCCGAGGCGATCGTCGGAGACGAGTTCCTGCGCACGATCCCGGCCTCGTTCGACCAGGCGCCGCGCCTCGAGTCTTGGAACACCAGAACCGGCGCCCGCCGCGAGCTCGACGCGGGCAGCGCGGGAATGTCGATGACGGCAACCGAACACCACATCCTCTGGCAGGACGAGTTCTGTTACGAGAGCAGCCATGCGTGCTCGCTGCACGCCGTCGAGGTTGCGACGGGCGAACGCGTCGATCTCGACGTCAACGCTTCGACATGGGGGACGAACAAGGTTGCCGGCGACATCGCGTATCTCCAGAACTACGACGGTGCGCTCATTCGTGTCGACGCCGAAGCCGGCACGTTCGGAGACGTACCGGGCGCGACGCAGGTGAACCAGTGGGCCGTCGCACCGTCCGAGACCGTCGTGTTCGACCAGAATGGCGTGCTCTACGCATGGACGCCGGGATTGCCGACGGCCGTCCGGCTCGCGCCGACGAGCCGCAATGGCACAACGCTGATCGCTGCGCTCTAGATGCGAACGGCGCGTCAACCGGGCATGGCCAGGCCGCCGTCGACGACGAGCACCTGGCCGGTGACGAACTTGGCGTCGTCGCTCGCGAAGAACACGCACGCCCCCGCGAGGTCCTCGGGTTCGAGGGTCTTCTTCATCGCGGTTTGCGCGGTCATGCCCTGGATGTAGAAGTCGGGAACGATCTTTTTCGTGGCTTCGGTCATCGTCACGCCCGGGCAGATGCAGTTGACCGTCACGTTGTACTGGCCGAGTTGCCCGGCGAGGAACTTCGTGAGGCCGACGACGCTCCACTTCGTGATGGAATAGCTGAAGTTGCCGAGACCGGTGAACGGCATCTCGGGCATCATCGTGTACGCGTACGCGGCACCCGACGACTGCATGATGATGCGGCCGTACTGCTGCTCGACCATCGCGGGGGCCGCGGCCCGCGCCATGAGCCACGCGCCGTGCTGGTTCACCGCCGTTACCTTCTGCAGGTACTCGTAGCTCGGATCGAAGTTGTCGATGTCGTAGTAGAGCGCCGCGTTGTTCACGAGGATGTGGACGGTGCCGAACTCCTTGACCGTCTCGTCGACACAGTGCTGCGCGGAGTCCGGGTCCGAGATATCGGTCGCGACGAAGATCGCGTCGCCCTTACCGTTCAATGAATCCATGGCGACCTTGGCGCGATCCTCGTTGATCTCGGCGACGACAACCTTGGCGCCCTCGGCGAGAAACCGCTCCGCGTACGCCAGGCCGATGCCCTGCCCCGCGCCGGTGATGATCGCGACCTTGTCCTGCAAGCGGGCCATGACTCCTACTTCCTGATACGAGCGATGAGGTTGAACCGTTCGGTGACGACCGGCGACCCGTCACGCGCGTCGCGCCACACCGTCTCCATGACCACGAACGTCATGCGCGCGATGTCGGTCTCCTTCTCGTACACGTCGGTGATCGTCTGCTCGCCGTCGAGCACCTCGCCTGCGATCGGCGTGCGGTGGTACTCGAACTCCTGCTCCCCGTGAAGGACGAGCGCGCCCTGGGCGTAGAGGTCACCCATGAGCTTGTGCATGGCGTTGCCGCCGCCCTTGGTCGGGTCTGGCGGTTGGTCCTCGGTGAACGCGGCCCAGTACGGCGCCGCGAACATGAACGTCGGTGGTGCGGGCGCGTCGGCGGCGCGGTACTCGGGGCTCGCGTCACCGACCGATCTCGCGAAGTTGGCAAGCACGGAACGTTCGAGCGCGACCCGGAACGCGCCCGTCTTCGCGCCCACGGCACTCGTATCGACCGCCACAATCCCTCCGATATAAGGTGACGCGCACGTCAGGTTTCGTACGAGTTTCATTCGATCGAGGAGTGCGCGCAAATGGGGATGCTCTCCGGCAAGGTGGCCATCGTCACCGGCGCGGGCAACGGTGTCGGCCGCGGTGAGGCGATCATGCTCGCCGACCACGGTGCGCAGGTTGTCGTCAACGACCTTGGCGGATCGGTGTCGGGCGAAGGCGAAGGCGACAAGCGCGCCGCCGACACGGTCGTCGACGTCATCAAGGCGCGCGGTGGCGAAGCCGTCGCCAACTACGACAGCGTCGCCGACTTCGACGGCGCCAAGAACATCGTCGGCACCGCGCTCGACGCGTTCGGCCGCCTCGACGTGCTGGTCAACAACGCGGGCGTGCTGCGCGACAAGATGATGTTCTCGATGTCTCCCTCCGACTTCGACACCGTCGTGAAGGTGCACATGTACGGCACCTTCAACACGATGCACCACGCTTCGGTGTACTGGCGCAACGAGTCGAAGGAGGGCCGCCAACCGCGCGGCTCGATCATCAACACCGTGTCGAGCGCGGGCCTCCAGGGCCAGGCCGGCCAGATCAACTACGGCGCGGCCAAGGCCGGTATCGCGGCGATGACGATCATCGCCGGCCTCGAACTGAGCCGCTACGGCGTGCGCGCCAACTGCGTCGGCCCGGGTGGCGCGACCCGCATGGTCGCCCAGGCGATGCCGAACATGGAAGTGAAGAACCCCGAGGACTACGAAACCTTCGATGCGATGAACCCGGGCAACTCCGCACCCGCGGTCGTGTTCCTCGCCTCCGACGAGGCACTGCACGTCACGGGCCAGGTGCTGCGCATGGTCGGCAACAACCTGTGCGTGTACAACCCGTGGGAGATGGGCGAGCAGTTCCTCGCTACCGAGAGGGACGGCTCGCCGAAGCAGTGGAACCCCACCGACATCGGCCGCATCCTGAACCGCTACCACTTCAAGTCGGCCAACCCCGGTATCGACGCCCAGCGCCGCGCGTGAATACCGACTTCGAGACGATCACGTACTCCGAGGCCGACGGGGTTGCGACCGTCACGTTGAACCGGCCCGACGTGCATAACGCGTTCAACTCGTTGATGCAGCGCGAGTTGAAGTCGCTGTGGCGCGGGCTGCGCCGCAACGACGACGTGAAGTGCATCGTGCTCACCGGCGCGGGTGAGAAGGCGTTCTGCACCGGCATCGACCGCATGGAGCAGATGGGTGGCGAGACCGACGCCACGACCGACGAAGACGTCGTCGGTTCCGGCGTCACGCCGTTTATGTTCAACGACCCCGGCGACAACATCGGTCCCAAGTCGTGCGACCTCTGGAAGCCGGTCATCGCCGCGGTCAACGGAATGGCCTGCGGCGGCGCGTTCTACATGCTCGGCGAAACCGAGTTCATCATCGCGGCCGAGCACGCCACGTTCTTCGACCCGCACGTCACCTACGGCATGTGCGCGTCGTTCGAACCCATCCACATGTCGGGCATCATGCCGTTCCCGGAGATCATGCGGATCTCCCTCATGGGCAACTACGAGCGCATGTCCGCGCAACGGGCTCACCAGATCGGCATGGTCAGCGAGATCGTCGCCGGCGCCGATCTCGGCGCCCGCGCCCACGAGGTTGCCGCGATCATCGCCGCGCAACCGCGCCTCGCCGTCGAAGGCACCGTCCGCGCCTTGTGGTCGACTCGTGAGATGCCCCAGCGCGAGGCGGTACGCCTCGGCTACGCGTACGTCGCGATGGGCACGAGCCAGGAGTCGATCGCCGAAGGCCAGCAGCTGTTCGCGTCCGGCAAACGGGTCGAGTGGAAATTGAGGTGACCCCGATCCGAAATTGCGACAATCGGCGACCGTTTCGGTCGTCATATGGCGCAATTTCGGGGGAGACGGCGCGCGCGTGACCAGAAACGTCGCGATCGTCGGGGCCGCGCTCTCCGACATCGGGCGCGTCGACACGAAGACGGCGTACGAACTGCACTACCAGGCTGCGTCGCGCGCTATCGCCGATGCAGGTCTGACGAAGGCCGACATCGACGGCGTCGGGTCGTGCGGTACCGGGTTGCTCGCGCCGATCGAAGTTGCCGAGTACATGGGCCTGAAGCCGACGTGGGTCGACGGCACGGGTGTGGGCGGCGCGGCGTGGGAGTTCATGGTCGAGCACGCGACCGCGGCGATCCAGGCCGGCCACGTCAACACGGTCGTGCTCGTGTACGGCTCCACGACACGCGCCGACCTCAAGGCGCGACGCCGCAGCGCCAACCTGTCGTTCGGCGCCCGGGGCCCGGTGCAGTTCGACACCCCGTTCGGCCACACGCTCATCTCGAAGTACGCGATGGCGACCCGTCGACACATGTACGAGTACGGCACCACGATCGAACAACTCGCCGAGATCGCGGTGTCCACCCGCTACAACGCGTCGTTGAACCCCGAGGCGTACTACCGCGAGCCGATCACGATCGACGACGTGCAGAGCAGCCGCATGATCGCCGACCCGCTCACGAAGTTGCACTGCTGTATCCGCAGCGACGGCGGTGGCGCAGTCGTGCTCACGTCCGAGGACCGCGCTCGCGACCTGCCGAAGGCGCCGGTCTGGGTGCTCGGCACCGGTGAAGCCACGTCGCACACGACGATGAGCGAGTGGGACGACTTCACGCAGTCGCCCGCAGTGCGCAGCGGGAAACTGGCGTTCGAGCGGGCGGACGTCTCCCCTGCCGACATCGACTGCTGCCAGATCTACGACGCGTTCACGTCGATGGTGCTGCTCTCGATCGAAGCACTCGGGTTCTGCGCACCGGGTGAAGGCGGCGCGTTCGTGGCCGACGGCAAGTTGCGCGTCGGCGGGGCACTGCCGACCAACACCGACGGTGGCGGGCTCTCCCACTGCCACCCGGGCATGCGGGGCATGTTCTTGTTGGTGGAGGCCGTGCGCCAACTCCGAGGAGAGGCGCACGGCCGCCAAGTCGAGAACGCCGCGCTGGCGTGCGTGAACGGAACGGGTGGGTGGTTCTCGTCGGCCGGCACGGTCATTCTCGGGGTGTAGTTCTAGATCGCGCGCAGGATCTCCACGATCGCCCGGGCGTCGTCGCCTGCGGCGCGGAGTTCGGTCTTCGCCGACAGCATGTCGGTTTCGGCATCGGCCAGCACCGGTTGGGCAGTCCCCGCGTTGTAGTCGGCCGGTGTCAGCGGGATCACGGCCTCACCGACGGGTGAGGCGAGGGTGCGGGCCGTGTTGATCGACGTGCGCATCTCGGCGAGCAACACCTCTGCGTCGCCCACGTCGGCGCCCAAGGCCTGCGCGTCGGCGATGGCGCCGCCGAGCCGGTTCGCGATCTCGTCGAGGCGGTCACCGGCGCTGACCGCGGTGTCGCCGCCAATCGTCAAATGCACGGTCGGGCCCTCGAGCACGTACACGCGGTAGTCGTTCGCGACCTTGGGGCAGAGATCGCGCAGTTCGGCACCGGTCGTCGCGACCTCGATCTGCGGCCGCAGTGCGATCAGGCCGGATTCCGCGCCCGCCAGTTCGGCTTCGAGCTGACCCTCATGGCTGTCGGTGAGCGCCGTCGCGTCGGTGACCTTCGCCTGCAGTTCGTCGATGGTGACGAAGCGCTTGTCGACGGCTTCGAGGCACCTCGTGCGGGCCGATTCGATGTCGGGCGGCGGGTCCGCGGCGCCGGCCGCGGTCGCGAGCGACACGGTGAGCGCGCCGGCCAAGGTGAGTGTGCGAAGAAGCATGGTCATCCCTCCGAAGAGTTGAGTGCGTCGTCGGCGTCCGCGAGTGCGGCGTCGAGGTCGGCCAGGAGTCGGTCGAGGTCACCGAGCTCGGCGTCGAAGGCGTCAGCGTCGATGGCCACGGGATCGGGAACCGGCGCCGGAACGGTTGTCGTCGCGACGACCGGAGTCGTGGTCGTGGTCGAAGCGGGCGCTTCGGCCGTAGTCGTCGTCTCCGAGACAGCCGACGGGGACTCGGTCGCCGGGTCGTCGTCATTACCGCCGCAGGCGGTGACGACGAGCAGAAGCCCGGCCAGAGCGAGGTAGTGCGTGCGTTTCATGCCCTGAGGTTCGTCCCGGCCCGGGAAGTCCGGGTTAGGGAAGTGTGAGGAACGCGCGAAGATCGACATCGTGATCAGGCTGGTGACGACCGCCGCCGAGTGGGCGACCTTCCGCGCGCTCGTGCTCGAGTACTCGGAGTGGCTCGACGCCGACCTCTGCTTCCAGGGGTTCGATGAAGAGGTCGCGGATCTCGCGCGGCAGTACGGTCCGCCGAACGGTGCAGCATTCCTCGCAGAAAACCTCGGGTGCGCGGGCGTCAGGCCGTTCGCCGACGAGGGCGTGTGCGAACTCAAACGCATGTACGTGCGCGCGGACGCCCGCGGCGGTGGCCACGGCCGCGCCCTCGCCGAACACGCGGTGGCCGAAGCCCGGCGGCTGGGGTACCGCACCATGCGTCTCGACACGCTCGCCACGATGACCGCGGCCATTCACGTGTACGAAGCGCTCGGCTTCCGCGAGATCGACGCGTACCGCGCCAATCCCCTCGACGCGCCCCGCTTCTTCGAACTCGTCCTCTAGCCCGGACCCGGCTCGCCGTCGATCACTTCGGCGATGTCTTCGAGGCCGATTTCCTCGACGATGGCGACCGCGAGGATGGCGCCGAGGAACAGCAGCAGTGCGCCCATGAAGCCGTACAACTCGAGCCCGACGAACATGGCGAACGCGGCGAGGAACGGTCCGACGTGAACGGACTGGCGTTCCGCACTGCGGGTGATGAACCACTCCCCGACGCCGATCGCGACGAACGCGAGCGCGACCAACACGGCCGTCGTGGTCGACTGCGCCGCCGCGAACGCGACGATCGGCACCGCGCCGATGAACAGGCCCGCGATCGGGAGCAACGTCCACAGCGCGACCCACACGCCGAACGCGGCCGGGCCGGGAACGTCGGCGGCGCGGGCGATGGCGTACGCGAGCACGCCTTCGATCACGACTTCGCCGAGCTTGATGCGCGCGTAGAACAGTCCGCGCCGCAACCCGGTGCGCAATTCGCGCTCGATGCGCCGCCGGCGCCGTTCGTCGCGAATCTGCGCGAATCCACCGTCGACAAGGCGCGGGCCGTAGGCGATGAAGAAGAGCGTCAGCACGATCCCGACGACGAGCGCCAGCCCGCGGTTCGCGGCGGACCGGATCGCTTCCGCGGTCGTGCCACCGCGCAACCGTTCGGGAATCGCTTCGACCAACCGTTCGACGCGGTCGGTCAGCTCGATCTCCTGGAGGAGTTCCGAGTCCTCCTCGAGTTCGGCGGCGCGCTCGGGGGCGAGTCGCTTCAGCCGGTTGGTCTGGTCGCTGACATCGTCGACGACCTGGTAGACGACGTAGCCGGCCGAGCCGAGCACCACCACGACGACGACCAGCACCGCCGGCGCGCGCGGCATGTAGCGGTCGAGCAGCGTGATCGCGGGATTGACGAGCGCGGCAACCGCCGCGGCAGTGAGGGCCCACGCGATCACCCGCTGAGCGTCGGCGGCGATCTCGAGGACCAACACAGTCGCCGCGAACGCGAACGCGATGGCGAGTGCGGTCCGCAACGAGATCCACACTCGGGGAACATCGTCGATCCGCGCCGGCTGCGCCATTCGCCCGTACGCTACCGACGTGTCGAGCGGCGAGAGCGGACCCCCGACGCGCATCGATCTCGACACCCGCTCCGCGCTCAACCTCGCGATCGCGTTTGCTGTACTCGCGATCACGGTGTGGTTCGTCCGGTCGGTCCCGCGCACCCTGACGGCGCTGGCCATCGGCGGACTGTTCGCGCTTGCGTTGAATCCGTTGGTGGAGCTCGTGCAACGCCGCACGCGGTGGTCACGCACCCCTGCGGCAAGCCTGGTGCTGCTCGGGTTCGTCCTGATCTTCGCGACCGCGTTGGCGCTCATCACCGTGCCGACGATCCGCCAGGTACGCGACCTCGACGACGACATCCCTGGTGTTGTCGACGATCTCGGTGACCTTCCGTTCGTCGGCGATCGCATCAGCGAAGACGACGTTCACCGCGACGTCGAGGAGTGGCTCGACGACCTCCCGGAGCGCCTCAGTGGTGACGACACGCCCGTCGTCGACGCGGTCGGCACGATCGCCGACGGCATCGC
>Ga0163153_10002363_pt1 | contig 27768 bp, 21 predicted proteins | sample OliLakLV19MP6IB1_FD_148629 | JGI IMG/M metagenome (GOLD analysis project Ga0163153, IMG submission 148629) | Freshwater microbial mat bacterial communities from Lake Vanda, McMurdo Dry Valleys, Antarctica - Oligotrophic Lake LV.19.MP6.IB-1 | ecosystem: Environmental > Aquatic > Freshwater >...
TTCTTTATATGATATTAATATAAGTTTATTAAGGTTTATATAAGTACAAATATGAGCACAAAATACATAACAATTAAAGAAGCAGCGTACATTCTTGGAGTATCAGCTCTAACACTTCGAAACTGGGACAAGAACGGTAAGTTCCCTGCCCAAAGACATCCAATGAACAACTACAGAGTCTACAAAGTCGATGATTTGCTTGCTATTATCGAAGATATTGAGACTGGAGGCTCTACACAGAGTAATGCGAAGAATAGAATGAAGAAACTGATTGTAACTCACCTCCGTGATGAGGATTAATTTTTGAAAATTTATTTTATCTTATTTATGCTTTAAGCTTCCCTCTTTTACGTAAATACCCTTATTTTAATACCCTATCTCAGATGCCCGAGAAATTTCTAAAAATCCTGTGAAACGTTTTTTATAGACATAAAAATATATCCAAAATTCCTTCCTTCCCTAACCCTCATCTCGAGGGTTTTTTGATACCTAGAATTGCAACCTCTAACACTTCGAAACTGGGACAAGAACGGTAAGTTCCCTGCCCAAAGACATCCAATGAACAACTACAGAGTCTACAAAGTCGATGATTTGCTTGCTATTATCGAAGATATTGAGACTGGAGGCTCTACACAGAGTAATGCGAAGAATAGAATGAAAACTTCACCGAAGTGATACGATATTCCCCCAAAGTCCGGACCGGACTTTGGGGGAATCTTCTTTACGCGACGAGAATCGCTGCGGGCTCTCTTGCTCCCCATGTGTTGTCGATTGAGGTGACTCCCCCATACCACCGAGCACGAGTTGAGAAGAGATGCCGGATTGATGTCTTGCTTTGATACTCGTACTCCGTTCCCCAGAAAAAGATCAGTCGATCTTGCCAACTTCTGGGAATGAAGTATGGATGCTTCAAAAGAAATTCGAGCACACACGCATTGAGATTTGTGTACACTGAAATGTCCCTTTGAAGAATCACTCCTAAAACACCGTTTTCTTGTTGAGGCGAGAGAAGCAGAGAAACTTTTCTCCCGTCAAGAACGAGTTCACTATCGATCAACTCGACTCGAAGAATTCCAAGCTTGTTGTGCTTCTTCACTTTCCATCTTGTATCAAAAAGTGAAGGTCTTTTGTTCGTATCAATCACTACTGGTGCCGGACGGGCAAGCGTCACATCGACCGGACGTAATTTTCGCGCTTGATCAAGTTCCCTTGAACTTGACTTATCACCTTCAGGAGCCCTTGGTTTTGCACGTGCCATTCTCTCCCCCTTTGTGAGTCGAGTTTGGTATTCAAAATGAACAATTCTAACGAGCACTCTATCCCCGACCAGAGAGAGTGTCAATTTAGTCTTTGGTATTAATAATTAATATCAAAGACTTTCTCCATTACGAAAGGAGTTTGACAAGCACCGATTTTAAAACTTCTGGGTTTGCAGAGCCTTTTGTTTCTTTCATGCCCTGCCCGAGGAGGAACTGGAGTGCGGCTTCCTTCCCTGCTTTATAATCTGCAACCACCCTAGGATTTGCATCTATGAGTTTCCGAGCCACTTCCGCGAGATGCCCTTCATCATTTTTTTGTACCATACCGTGCTCGTTTGCAAGCGCTTCTGGATCAGCCTTCCCCGATTCGCTCTCATACATCATTTTGAGCAAATCTTTTCCTGCACGAGATGAGATTACTCCGTCGCCGAGCATACTAATAAGCTTTGCAAAATTTTCTTCTGGGATTTTTTTATACAATTCAATCGTATCCACATTTTGACTCGCATCATTTTTCACGATACCCGCGAGGTCCGATGTTATGTAGTTTGCGGTTGAGAGGATTTTTTTCTTATCATCTGGAAATACACGAATCACATTTTCAAAATACGAACCCCAATTCATTTGCCTTACAAACACTTCTGCATCTTCTGGTTTAAGACCGAGAGTTTCCACAAGTCGCTTGCGTTTATCCCACGGAAGCTCGGGAAGAGATTTCTTAAGTGTTGAGGGGCTTAATCCTGGAATTTCTGAAATCATAAGCTTCGGAAGATCGGGCTCTGGGAAATAGCGATAGTCATGGGAATCTTCTTTTATGCGTTGAGAAAAAGTCGTTTCGGTTTTTTCATCCCACCCGCGAGTTTCCTGCACCACTTTCTCTCCCTTGTCTAACAGTTCCCCATGGCGCGCAATTTCATACGCAATTGCTTTTTCAACTGCGCGAAATGAATTGAGGTTTTTTACTTCTACTTTTGTACCAAATGTGTCTGTGTCAGAAATTGAGATATTTGCTTCAACCCTCATCTCTCCCTTTTCCATATTTGCCTCCCCTGCCCCGAGGGTCTGTAATAGCAATTGTAGTTCTCGCGCAAATCGTACTGCTTCCTGACCACTCCGAATCACAGGCTCGGTAACAAGCTCCATCAAGGGTAAGCCAGCTCTATTAAAGTCTATCAAGCTAAAGTCACCCTCATGCGTTGAGCGGGCAGTGTCTTCTTCGAGATGAATACGAGTGAGTGCCACCCCAGAAAGATTTCCCCCCTTCACAAGCGGGTACTTATACTGGCTGATCTGATAGCCCTTTGGAATATCTGGGTAAAAGTAGTTCTTTCGGTCAAACTCGGTAAAATCGGCAATTTCACCCCCTAGAGCAAGTCCTACACGGATAACATGCTTTACCGCCTGTTTATTCATCGTGGGGAGGGTTCCTGGATAACCCATACAGACTGGGCAGATGTTTACATTCGGCCTCTTTTCGTCAGGGTCGTTCTTAGAGTCACAAAACATCTTTGTCCGAGTCTTTAACTCAGCGTGTATCTCAAGACCAATTGTAGCTTTATATTCAGGCATAAATATGTGGAAGCGCTTGCCCCGTAGAAAGCCCCACCTTCGTACTGGGGTGTATTTCTAAACCAATTGTAGCTTTATACGCCTTAGGTTCCATATAAAAATTATAACTCGTGGGACAGTGTTAGGCTATTTCATTCTCGTCCTTATCAGATAGGAATAATGAAAAAACTTTTTGAATATCTTGAAGTGACTTGTCGTCGATAATAGAGACCTTATACACTTCCGGATTTCTTTTCTTTAATTCTTTAATCTTTTTTGTCACCTCATCAGGAGAAAGCAAATCTGTTTTTGTGAGAATCACGATTTCTTTTTTCTCTTCTACTCCTTCACCATATTTTGTGATTTCTTTTCGGACCGTGTCATACGCCGAAAGCACGTCTTCATTTTCTGTTGAAACACAATGTATGAGAAACTTTGTTCGCTTTATGTGACGGAGGAATTTATGCCCCAACCCCTTCCCTTCTGCCGCCCCCTCAATAAGTCCGGGAATGTCGGCAAGAATATATCCGTGAAAATCTCCGAGGTTTGGTTCAAGTGTTGTAAATTGAAATGCTCCGACTTTTGAACGCGCGTTTGTGATTGCATTGAGTAAACTTGATTTACCTGCGTTTGGAAGTCCTATAAAGCCAGCATCCACCACAAGTTCAAGCTCTATAAAAAACTCTGCTCCTTCTCCTTCTTTTCCCAGAGTAAATTCTTTTGGTCGAGTATTAGTTGATGCTTTGAAGTGTTCGTTCCCAAGCCCACCACGACCAGCCTCAAGGATGAGTATTCTCTCGCCTTCTGTTTCAAGCCTGATAACTTTGTCTGTATGAAGATTCGTGATGATACTTCCAACAGGAAGTGGAATATCCAAATCATCTCCCCCTTTACCTGTCATGCTTCTATTCATGCCGTTTTCTCCTCGGCCAGCGGAAAATTCCTTCACGGTGCGATATTGGAGTAAAAGTCCAAGATCACGCACAGCGACCACATAGACATCTCCTCCACGGCCACCATTTCCTCCGGCAGGGCCCGAGTATTCTTTTCCTTTCTCGTGAAGCCAGAGCGCGACACCGTCGCCCCCCTTGCCTGCTTTTGCTCGAATTTTTATTTCGTCTACGAACATTTACCCTGTTAAATAAGGCTTGAGGCGTTTTCTAATAAACATCTTCCCAAAATGGGTTTTGAGATACTTTTCCCTGTGTGTAGCATCATTCTGACTAAGACAGGCTCCATAATACACTAGTTTAAGTGGCCTTCCCCCTTTCGTGGACTCAACCTTACCATTTTTGTGCGCTTCAAGTCTTAACTTCAAATCTTTGGTAAACCCTGTGTAAAATTTACCATCTTTTTTAGATATAAGCACCTATGTGTAGTAAAACTTGGCTATGATTTAATCTTATTTGACGAGGTGAAATTATTAAGCAGGATGATTGTTAAGCGCCAGTTCTACAAGCTGTATTGCCCCCTCTTTTGATTCTGCTACGGCGAGAAAGCGCCCGCGGTGACAAAAAACCGCCCCAGGAACACCAGAAACTCCCGCAAGGTCCCCATCCATCCGTCCTGCCCAGCTTTCGGGAAAAAACTTTCGACAATCGAATGAATCAAAATTTACACGAACGGATTTTGCATTCCAGCGAGTTCCATCCACAGAAGGATACACAACAAAAAGGGGCTCTGGTTTTTCTACAAGTACCTTGCCCCATGCGAGGTGTTGGTCAAGCACAATCACCCGCTTGTCTTCTGTTTTTTGATACACCCCTTCAACCAGTTTCCCCTCTTCAAGTATTCGTCTTCCTTTTTCAATCTCTCGCACAATGAGATCACACGCCAGGATTACAACCTGATTAAATATTATATCGATTTTTTGTTCATTGATATTTTCATCTATCCAATATGAGTAGAGATAATCTGAAATAGTGTATGGGCGAAAATCATCAAATAGGGGGGTGTTGATATCTACACCATTATCAACCGCATCTATAAATAGAACAATTTTATTTTCTATAATTCGCGCAAGTTCTTGCGAGGTTGCAATTTTTTTACCGAACTCTTTCCAAACAAGACCAAAAGAGGCAAACGGAACTCCATTTTCGTGTGCTCCTGCTCCCCCAATCTGATGATGGTCAAAACGTTTTTTTTCTGCGTCATATATGCCCCCAACATCAACCACAAAGTCCGCTCCATCAAAAAGACTACTGTCCCGAGTGCGCACAATCTCTGCTGGTGTATCACCTAAAGAAAGGAGGAGTGTTGCTACAGCGAAAACATCGTCGGCATGAAATGCCCCACTGTGCGTAATGATTCTTATTTTATTCATAATTTCGGCATTATACACTCCTTTCTTCCTTTGGCGAAGAAAATTATCTGACCGGATAACAGACCGTACAGATTCCAAGCTCTTCAAGACGCTCAAGGTACGCGACAACGGTCAATACATATTCTGCGTGACTCCATGTGAGCGGAGAAACAGAAAGTTGCTCTCCTGTATATGGATGAATTTGTTCCGAAAGAATTCCCGAAGCGAGCGCTCGGTTCACAACCCAGAGCAACATACCGTTTACTTTCTTCATATCTTCTTCGGTTTTTCCCACAGCTATATCGTATTGAATCACCCAAAGCGTACTGATAAACCAAGGGTTTCCTGGCACATCACTACTTACACTATAGTACGCATCATTCTGATAGCGGGCATATCCACCAACAGAGGTATTCACACGAAGTTTTTCTTCAAGCACTTTTCGCGCGCCGAGCATCTTTAGATCATCGGGTGGCAAAACTCCGAATCTGAAGATTCCAGAAAATGCACTGATATCGATAGTACTGTCTCGCTCGATGGTGCCATTTTCTACAGTAATAGTTTTGTCAAAATATTTTGTCTCTTCGTTGAAGAAATATTTTACAATCGCTTTTTGAATTTCAAGCGCCTCTTCTTCGTATTTCATTCTTTCTTCATCTTTTCCCAGAATTTCAGAAAATTGCGCGGCGGCCTTAAGCGCAGCATACACCGACGACGCGGTAAATGGAGAAATACCATTTCGCTCTTCCCACAAATCATAGCTCTGATATGGAAGTCCTGTTACAAATCCTTCCCGATAACGAACCATAAAATCTGCTCCTCGTTTTATAAAGTTGTTGTAGAGGCTTTCTATAAACTCAAGGTTTTTGTTTTTTTGGTAATGCTCCCACAAACCAATGATGATGAGTGCTGTTTCATCCTCTTGTATTGCAAGCTGACTCTTGCCGTTTTTTATCCACGGATGCCACGAACTTCCAAGAGACTTGTCCGGCTGATACTTGTGGAGGAGGTACCCATCGGCGGTTATCACCTCATTTGAAAATTCATAAAAGCGGTGAGATGTCTCGGAGTAGCCAGCTTTGTCGAGCGCAAGCGCGACAAACGCTCCGTCGCGAGGCCAAACATATGCATAGGTATCTCTTCCATATCGAAAATTATCCGAATCCCCCGATGCGAGGATGCCACCATGATTATCGGAGTGGGTTCTGATAATAAGGAGAGATTTTTTAAATAGAGAGACGACACGCTCATCAAGTCCATAAAATGTGAAGTTGAACTTATTGACCCATGCTCGCCAGAAATCTTGTGTTGTCTCTCGTATGTGAGCAGGAGTTTTGGTAAGCAAAATGTCCTGAAGGGCCGACACTTCGCTAAACGTTTCCCCGACCGCAATCCAATACTCTATAAGAGAACTTTCTCCTCCCTCAAGAGGACATGAAAAACGAATGGTGGAATCAACCGAGCCGTGCTCTATGGGGTTTTTTGAGAGCGCCCCGTCCTCTGCATCGCGCCACGTACCCTCTTTTCCCTCTATTTTAAATATTCCCACACTGTAATCATCAAAACGCTTCCCACCCGACTGCCCTCCAACTAGGAACACCCTGCGCCCCTTGTAGTGCACAACTGCCTCAACTGTTGGATTGTAGTATGCGGTATCCGCATGAGTAGTTTCTGATATTTGAAATTGGTGGTTAAAAAAAACTCGAATGTCTTTTTTGTGAGAAGAGGTGTTCTTCACAGAAACCGTGCGAAGAAAAATATTTTTTTCATTGTAGACAATATCGAGAAACGAAAGTTCTACACCCAGAGTATCATTGCGAGCGATGACATGAGATGCGAGAGTTTCTTTTTGATAATCAATCGAGAATACCCAGGCTCCGTCAGAAAACCAACTAAACACACCATCAACCCACACTCCTATCTTATGCGCATTACCAGAACCAATGTGGTTTTCAAGTCCTGCATAGGGAAAATAAAAATCGCGCACTTGCGCATAGCGATCAAAGCAGAGAAGGGTGGTGCCGTTGCCTAATACAAAAGAGCGAGACATATGTTTAGTATATCATCGTGAAGATAGAAAGACGGAAAACACTCCGTGCATCGTTTCTCTGTCTTGCGCTTCTCGAATTCTCATGGCTAGCTCCTTTTCTCCAAGCACGCCTTCAATCCAATTTGCAAAATGATTATTTCCAAAATTTGCGTACAGTCGCCATTCTTCATCTGACATGAGAGAGAGCTCTGCGCAAAGTGCCCGTATTGTTCGAAGCTCTCTCCCACCGCGTAAATAGAAGCCAACACCTACTGGAGCAATTTTTTCTTGTGAAACTACAAAGTGTTTTTCCTGTGTGGATTTTTTGGAAGTAATAGTCTCAACACCGACTAAGCGCTCGAGAAAAGACTTTTTTTCTTTTGATTTTTTAAAAAACATTTTATATGACAGAGTATACCTTTTTAATAGGGACTGTATGTGCTTGTCCTCTTTCAGAATCTTCGAGTCGAAGCTTCATATCTTTCAAAACATTCATAAATGATATAAAAGCGTCGTACGGAGTTTCATACGGGTTGAAATACTTGTGCACATCACCGTCTGCGAACCATTTTGTGCACATATAGTAAAAGTGATCAGAAGTGAGTAATCTACGCCAATCTTTAGCTATTTCTTCGTTTCCAGAGGCTAAAACAGCCCTCTCTAGGTCATATACGGCCCGTAGAGCCTCATTCTGCATATCATTAGATCTCCACGCTGATAGGTCCCGTTCTATATCAGCCCACGACATAAAGTGCTCCACATCAAGCTCTCCCACAGGGCTGTAACGTTCTGCGACCTCTGATGGGGTGAGGAAATTATTGTCTCTATTTTTTAAAACTTCAGCCGGCAATGCCTCAAGAAAATGAAAAATTCCTGTGTCTTCCCACTGGTGTTCACCGAAAGTTTCGTAGTCCATAAACAGGTTGATGGTCTGCCCACTTCCATTATGCGAAGAAATCCAGTTGGCAAATTTTTCTGAAGTAAGTGGATAATCTTTCCAGTCACGGCTTCCAAATCGAAATGCAATATCGTCAGAGAGACGATAATTTTTTAGAAGCAGACGAATATGTTTTGTTTCAGGCGGTGAATACACAAAGTTTGGACTTCTCCATCCAAGAATATGGTCTGCACCCTCTGCAAGGATTGCAGAGAAACCCAAATGTTCCGCTTCGCGCGCAATGTCGTTATTGTAAATAAGTTCGGTGTTGCGAAACACTGTTGGTGTTACGCCAAAGAGCTCTTCAATAAGCTTCTGATGAGCGCGCACTTGTGTGCGAAATTCTTCCTTGGAATAGAGAAAGGAAAGTGAGTGATAGTATGTTTCGCTCAACAGTTCAACCTGGCCAGTTGCAACCAAATCTTGAAACGATTTGAGTACATGCGGAGCATATTCGCGGAGCTGGTCGAGAAATACACCGGAAAGAGAGTAGCTTACTCTAAACTCTGGATGTTTCTTGAGAAGATTCAAAATTACTTTATTTGCTGGGATATAACACTTCTCTGCAACTTTGTTTAAAATCATTTCATTATTTGTCTTCCCCTCTCCCCCAACAAAATAATTTCTGTCGTGACCGATATCAAAAACACGATAGCGCTTAATGCGCATTGGTTGATGCACTTGAAAATAAAAGCAGACTGATGGCATTATTTTTTAGAGTTCGTTATACAAAAGTATACATTTTTGCGCTGCCTCATTCCAACTTATATCCTTCGCCTGTTTGCGCGAATGTTTTGAGAGAGTTTTTTGTAGCGCTGGATGCTCTAAGACAGCGATTGCTTTGTTCGCCATGTCATCAATATCCCAAAAGTCCGCTTTAAGAGAGTGCGTTAAAACCTCGCTCACTCCCGACTGACGAGAGATGAGCGCAGGAGCGCCCTGCATAACAGCCTCAAGTGGAGCAATACCAAAAGGCTCTGAAACAGAAGGCATAATATAGAGATCTGCCGAGTGATATATACTGTCGAGTTCACTTCCACGAAGAAACCCTGTAAAGACAAACTTCTCCGATAGGCCCGCGCGCGCAACGTCTTCTATCATTCTTCCTTCCATATCTCCGGACCCAGAAACCACGAAATACACATCTTTCAAATACTCTGTTACTTTTTTTGCGACTTTTACAAAGTAGTCCGGTCCCTTTTGAAGGGTGATTCTCCCCACAAAGAGCACTATTTTTTTGCCAGTCTTTTTTAAACGCGATACAAACTCTGGAACACTCGTTTCTGCAACAAAGTCGCGCTCATCGATGCCGTTGTGTACCACCTCTATCTTTTCTGCAGGAACCCCATATTTTTCAACTAAAATATTTTTTGTGAAATGAGAAACTGCGATAATTTTATCTGCTTCTCCCAAACCTTCTCGTTCAATATCATAGACAAACTGATTTACGGGACCATTTCCAACGCGATCAAACTCGGTCGCATGCACATGTACCACAAGAGGCTTGCCAGAAACTTTTTTTGCTTCAACGCCCGCAAGAAATGAGAGCCAGTCGTGCGCATGGATAATATCAAAATCTGTATCGCGTGCGATATCACGAGCGAGTAAAGAATAGCGAAGCACTTCATCAAAAAGAGTTTCACCATACATACCAGGAACCCTTCCTTTCATTTTTCCATATTGGTCAGATGTTATGTAGGGGGTCAAACATGTATCAACTTTTCGAAGAGAGATTGCGCCATATGAATCTGCAAAACAAAGTTTACAATGTGAGCTCTCAATCGGAACTCGTTTTGGTAAAACAAACGTAATATCAAGCCCAAGCTCTGAAAGAGCTCGAGTGAGCCCCAAACATGCAACCCCTAAGCCCCCGCTGTTATATGGTGGGAATTCCCACCCAAACATGAGAACTTTCATTGTGGGTTTTGCTTCACAAGCTCTTGATAATTTGTATGTGCAGAATTCATATGTCGACCATGTGAGAGTGACACACAAAGCCAAAAATACCGGTCAAAAACCGCGCATCACTATACATAGTATACCCTAGGAGATAACAGTTAAAAAATGTTTTTACTCTTCTTGTTAGCAAGTGTGACCCCCTTTGATGCCGTGTATGTTGTTTCTGGATATCTCACGGGGTAAACAACAAAAAATACTTATTATTTTGAAATGTACGGAACAAATCCCTTTTCAAAAGCAATATTTGTTTTTTCATGAGCATATACCTTGCCACCTGATATAGAAACCTTGAGCATGAGCCCTTTCCGAGTATCTAGAGAAAAATTCTGATCAAAAATAAAGTTTCCAAGACTGTATGCGATGAGTCCCCCGTGGTACTCCTCTACCTCTTCCACCACATGAGGGTGGTGGCCGATGATGATATCTGCGCCCGCGTCAATCAATGTATGTGCCGTGTATTTTTGAAATTCATTTGCATGTATTTCGTATTCATCTCCCCAGTGAAGTGATACCACTACCGTATCGGCGCCTTGTGCGTGTGCATTTTCGATATCTTTTTTTATTTGAACAACATCGATAGTGCCGAGAGCGGGGGTAGCGTTCTTATCTGAAATACTTGGCCATGCAAATTGACTGTACCCTAAATAGGCAATTTTTAACCTCCCGATAGTAAATATCCGAGGTGTATGCGCATCAGTAAAATTTTCTCCACCACCGACAGGAGTTATGTTATTTTTCTTTAAATTTGCGAGTGTGTCCTCAAATGCGAGAGCTCCCCAATCAAATGCATGATTGTTTGCAACCGAAAGTGCATCGAATCCAGCATCTCGGAGGCCCACGAGTGCTTTTGGATCTGATCGAAATGAATATATACTTCCCTGATTTTCTCCACGCAACGACACAGGAGTCTCTAGGTTTCCAAACGTAACATCTGCAGAAGAAAGAATTTGTTTTGTTTTTTCAAATAAGTAGAACGAACTTCCTTTTTTTTCTATCGTATCCCCAATGTTTCGCGAAAGCATGATGTCACCCACAAAAACAAGCTGGGCTTCCTTCTTAGAATTTTTTGCAAAATTCCATCCCTGCCAAAGCAAGATCGCGGTGGTCAGAATAAGGAGGCCCCATCCAAACCTCACTACAGTTTCATTATTTCTTCTCTGTTTTCTTTTCATAAACTAACCCCGCATTGTCATAAGCTTTTGATGCTCGGCAGTATTGAGCATTCCACATTTCTTCCACTTTTTTCCTCGACCATCCCCAACCAAAAGGTCATACAGCCTCGTGCTTCGCCAATGACAGGCAGGGCTACCCGCCCACGCACTCGGCCTGGGCTTGGTCGGGACTCCGCTATGATTTGCGATGATGTGGCGCATTGATAAGCCCGCAGTTTTTATATTTGTAAACTTTCCCTGTTACAGGATTAATCGCTCCGCATGGGCATGCATCATTACGCCCCACTTCTTCGTGAGCATTTCGTATTGGCATCCGTTCGCGAGTTATTTCCAGTGTTCCTTCGTGAACCTCTTGAAGCGCCTTCGGTAAATCCCCTCCTCCTTGAACTGAAGCAATGTTTGGAATAAGTTTTGCGACTTCATCTTTCACCGACTGCTCCATTTCTTTAAACAGATGAAGTCCTTCTTTTTTGTATTCAACAAGTGGATCTCTCTGACCGTACGCACGGAGATTCACACTCGAACGAAGGTAATCCATCATTTCCAAATGATCAACCCAGAACATATCCATCGTCTGGAGAACTATCATACGAACTGTAGTTAAAAACTGTAAAGTTCCAACCTCTTCTTTTTTTGCGAGAATCGCTTTTTGAATAAACTCATCCGTACCGGCAAGCACCAAATCGAGATATGCCTCGACAGCCTCGTCTGTTCCAACAAGCATGTTTCTCCTGCGTTCATATATAACTTTTCTTTGGAAATTTAAAACATTATCAAATTCAAGAATGTGTTTGCGTGCATCAAAATTAAACCCTTCAATTTTCTCTTGTGCTTTTTCAAGAGCGTTTGTTATCATGCCATTTTCGATTGGCTGATCTTCGGGGATACCAAATCGTCCCATCATTTTCTTGATGGTGTCGGACGCAAATACACGCATAAGTGAGTCTTCGAGAGACACCATAAACTGGGTTTCTCCAGGGTCTCCTTGTCGTCCTGAGCGTCCTCGAAGCTGGTTATCGATTCTCCGTGCTTCATGTCGCTCGGTTCCAAGCACAAAAAGTCCGCCAGCATTTTTTACTGCTTCATATTCTTCGGGTGTTCCCGGATTTCCACCGAGCTTAATGTCGACCCCTCGCCCCGCCATGTTTGTAGCAATCGTGACAGCTCCCTTGCGACCTGCTTGAGCGATGATTTCTCCTTCGCGCTCAAGAACTGAAGCATTTTTTGCATTCAAGATTTCATGCTTCACACCTTCGCGCGTTAAATACTGCGAAAGCAGTTCGTTTTTCTCAATTGAGACAGTGCCGATGAGCACTGGTTGACCTTTTGTGTAGAGCTCTTTAATTTGTCGCGCGATGGCTTGAAACTTTCCAGTCTCTGTTTGAAATATTAGGTCGTTGTGATCCTGTCGAGCGATATTTCTGTGGGTCGGGATAACGAGTGTTAGAAGACCATACACCTTATAGAACTCTTCAGAGGAAGTTTCAGCGGTTCCCGTCATACCCGAAAGCTTCTTATACATACGGAAATAGTTTTGGAATGTGATAGAGGCAAATGTGCGAGACTCTTTTTGAACCTCTACTCCCTCTTTTGCTTCTATTGCTTGATGGAGTCCCTCTGACCATCGTCTTCCTGGCTGAAGACGGCCTGTGAATTCGTCTACTATCACAACCTCCCCTTCGCGTACCACATAATCTTTGTCGTGACGATAGAGTGCCTTTGCACGAACAGAGGTTTCAAGGTGATGAACGTATTTGATACCTTTATCGGTATAAATATTGTCTACACCAAGAAGTTTTTCTGCCTTATCAATACCGGAGGGCGTAAGAGTGATGGCCTTAAGCTTTTCATCAACAGTGTAGTCTTCCTCGCCCTTGAGTTTTTCAGCTAATTGAGCAAAGGTCTTGTAAAGATTTTCAGAATCTGTCGTGGGAGCAGAAATGATAAGCGGGGTACGAGCCTCGTCTATCAATATTGAATCTATTTCATCGACAATGGCATATACATGCTCGCGCTGACGAAGTTTTTGGGGGGTGTATTCAAGATTGTCTCGAAGATAATCGAAGCCGAACTCATTGTTGGTCCCATAGGTAATATCAGCTCCATATGCCTCCCTGCGAGTGACAGGGCGCAAGAATTCTTTTACTACTTTGAAAGCACCTTCTGTGTCCCGCTCTTGATCAAGCTCTTTGTGATTTGGATCGTAGAGAAATGATTCTTCATGGTTAATAATTCCCACCGATAGTCCGAGAAAAGCATAAATCTGACCCATCCATACAGCATCTCGACGAGAAAGATAATCGTTCACGGTGACAATGTGGACACCCTGACCTGCAAGCGCGTTTAAATATGCGGGAAGAGTCGCAACCAAAGTTTTTCCTTCTCCGGTTCGCATTTCTGCAATTTTTCCTCCGTGGAGCGCCATGCCTCCCATAAGTTGCACATCGAAATGTCGTTGCCCGAGCGTTCTTCGTGACGCTTCACGCACCACCGCAAACGCTTCTGGGAGAACTTGATCGAGTGTTTCCCCTTTTTGTAAACGTTCTTTAAAAACTTTAGTCTTCTCTTTCAAAGCTTCATCAGTGAGCGTTTTTGTTTCTTCTTCTAAATCATTGATTTTTTTGACATTAGGAAGAAAGGCCGACATATCATGTGCGGCTTTGTTTCCAAACAGATTTTTTAGTGAAAATATGGCCATAGAACGGCTAGAAAGGCTATTTTAACACAAAATAAAACCACCCGCTTGTGGCGGATGGTTCCAGAGAAAGCACTATCTCTTCTTTCGCTTTGCTGCTTTCTTCTTTTTTGCAGGAGCTTTTCGCTTTGCTGCCTTTTTCTTTTTTGCTGCCATAGTTTTTCGTTCCGAACGCGGGGTGCATACGCAGTGCGTTCGGAAAACAAGAAATTATTTCTAAATGTTCATAATAATCTGTAACACATCACGACACTGACGCGAAACAATTATTCGACCTAAGTTAATTATCATACGAATGACGCGCATATACAATTATTTTTTAGACAAATGTGTGGATAACTACTCACTCGAATTATTTTTCAGAAGTACGGATATTTTTTTACTAAAAAATTCCTCGTGCTCGCGTCGCCACACTCGCAAGTCTTCTGAGGAATAACTCTCGTTCGTTAATAACAGAAAGAACGCACATAAATCTCTGCTGAGATTTTGTTATGCTCGTCTACCCGACTGCGCAATGTTCTTTTTATCTTTACCTCGCTCATTTAAGAAGTAATACGCAAGTCTTTTAAAAAACAATCTTCGTTCATTAATAACAAATTATACAAAATAAAAATCTCTACAGGAGTAGAGATTTTTATTTTACATTCCGTTTAGCTATGGTCAGTGGGGCTAACTCCAAAACAAATGTCTATTTGTGAGTGCGTCCACTGACCATAGCTAAAAAGAATCCTTCTTATCGTATCGAAATCCGACACAAACGCAAACCCCGCCTTACGGCGGGGCTTACGCAGACATTCGTTTTGTTTTGGGTCAGCTTTTGCCGACTCACACCGTGAAGTATAGCAGATCCCAAGAAAAAGTCAAGTTCCCCCTAAATACCCTACTGTTTGGGGACTTTCCCAGAGATAATGTCATTTATAAACTTATCGGCATCCGCCTTATATTCAGGTTTATTTTGAGCAAGACGGGTAAGTGTACCGATAGCATTCTGTGTGTCCCCGAGCCTGTAGTATGAGACCGCAAGCGATACATTGTTCTGGATAGAGTCTTGTCCTTCGGCAATCCTCTCTTTAAAGAGGGATACCAGTTCGGAGTATTGTCCTTTATCAGCAAGAGCACCGACAATGCGATCATCAAAGAGTACTGTCTCTCGAGGAAGTCTGCTGAAAATTTGTTGCGCAAGTGTGTTCTGATCAGCATAAATCGCCCCAACACCATATGCAAGAGCCGCGTTTTGATTTGAAGTCTCGAGCTCATACGCTTGTTTGAAAGCATCGAGTGCTTTTGTGTAATCCTTTGCAACTACATATGTTCCAGCAATATCAAGAAGAACTGCTTGTTTACGGGGAGAAAGTTCATGGGCTCGATTGAGATAGGTTAGTGCGCCGGCTGAGTTCCCTATACTCCGCAAGAAAATTCCGTAGAAGTTGTGATACCGCATGTCGTTTGGAGTCTCCGCAATTTGTTTTTCAAATTCACGACGAGTGAGCGCCACATACTGACTCTGTATATCTGCGGGCACACCATTTGTTAAAAACGAAGGAGCCGCACTTGCAAGTTGTTCTCGAATTTCTGCTTGGCCTGCATACCCTATTGAAAGAGCTTTTTGAAAATCATCGAGTGAAGTTTTATAATCCTTTGCCCCACCTGCGCGAAGTGCATCTATAAGAGTCTGCGCAGTTTCAATCGGACGAATATTTAAATAAAACAAAGAGGAAAGAAAGAGGATTGTGACTACTGCAGAAATGATTGGCTGAGCACTTTTCTTTTCGAGAGACTCTGGGAAACGGATATGGTTTCCTGATGTTTTTGAAGCAATAAATGCAAGAACCGAGAAAAAAAGGATGTAGCTGACAAGATTATCGAATACAAATATCGCTTGAAAGGCATACCCCGCAATAAGTCCTGTAATGATACTTTTCTCAAGAAAGGAAAACGCTTGATGCCTGTCCTTCCAGAGATACCAGAGAGCAAAAAAGAAAAGTGAGAGGTAAGAGATGAAACCCAAAAGTCCACCAGCAACCAACCAATCAAGCGGAGCGGAGTGAGCGCGATCAAACCACAACTCTTGGTTATACATTCGAGGATCGTAATCCTTGTTAAAAATATAATTAAAATTCTCCTGTCCCCAACCTAAAATTGGTCTTTCAAGTGAACCCCTTATTGCCATCGGCCAGATGAAATACCGCCCTTGTGTTTTTACTTCAGACAGCGAGAGCGATGCAAAGCGAGCAAGAACGGGGCTTGTTTTCACAAACGAGGTGTTTCGTACAGCAAAGAACCCCCCCACAAAGACGACGATACCGATCAAGACAGAGAGAGATGTCTTTCGGAGCTTCTTGTCTGCACTTGCCTTATCAAAAAGCACCGTGAGAACAACTGTAACAATGATTCCTCCGAGAAGACCCAGGACTGCGCCTCTCGTTGCTGTGTGATAAAGCACAAATGACTGAAGTAAAACCACTGGAACAAAATACCAAAGATGGCTTTTCTTATTTTTTGAGCGGAGAAACAAAAAGGTTGAAAAGAAAATAGTGAACACTAAAAATACTGCAAGGTAAATCGCATTTCCAAAGGTTCCATCCACGCGCACACCACCTTGATTAATTGTGATTTTCCCTCCGAGCTGCAGTAGTGCGTACAGACACATGATAAGAGCAGACCCAACCCATGTTGCCCAAAACCAATCCCAAAGTTTTTGTGTATGAAAAACTGAAGTTAAAACAGTAAAGTACAGAGCAAAATGAACGAGAGAAAGAAGTCCTTCCATTCTTTCAAAGTTACTCCAAATACTTTTGAGTGGACTCTCTCCAAACACATCGGCAAGAGCGATCACTGCTACAAAAATCCAGACGGCACCGAGAAGCCAAGATTTTTTTGGTCGAGATTCTTTATCTCGTGATGCAAGCACTAACCATAGCGCAAACACGATTTCAACAATAATACGAAAAGCGAAGTTTTTCCCCGTTATAAAAGGAAAGAGCATTGAGCCCGATATAATGAAGGGTACAAATGGAACCAAAAAAAGACCAGAAAGTATCAGACTTCGGAGTGTTTTGTTCGTGTTCATCCCGTTAAAAGTTGGTTACAAATGAAATAATTATAATCATACAAAGCCGTTAGGCGAGTTCCTTCTAGACCAAGGGCAAAAGTACTTACAATAGGTGAACTTCTAACGGGATTCATGGTAAGAAACACTATAGCACTTTATTTATTTCTTCCCAATTTTAAAAAAGGACCGAATTTTTCTCTTAATACGAAAAAAGATGGTGGGGGATGGCTTTAATGCGTAGAAATACCTCCTTGGATGCACAAGAGGAAGCGCACTCGAATAGCCCCAAGCGACCTCTTGTGCGAGTTTTGGATAGTGCATTAGCTCACTTTCTTTTACATAAAGAATACTATTTTGAGCATACCAATATTCAACAGCGGGGTTCATCCATACTCTTCTGCGAATACAATCGACTGGTATGTATCCATACTTCTTAAATATGTTTGCCCAAAATTCAGGCCACTGTCCATTTATATGATTCGTCCCTGGCTGATGGGGTATTGCTGCAGAAAATAGAACAACGGGTGCAATTTCGGTGAGACTTCGAATAAGATCGTCAGAAGCACTCTCAGGAAGATGCTCCCCCACTTCAAGACAAATAGCGAGATCTGCTTTTCTCCCAACACTAAAATGTTTTGCAATATCGATCATTTGGAATCGGTCGCTTAGAATATGGAGCCGTGATTTTTCTACCCATGCGCCATCAATACCCAAAATATCTGATACTCCATTTTTTGAAAGAAACTCAAGCCACATACCAAGCCCACACCCGATATCTATCGCAGATTTTGGAGACACGAAATCTATTACAATCGGCAAAACAATTTCCGCAGAAGTATATGCGCCTCCTTTTTGTTTATCGAACCATTTTGGACTATAGAGAGTTCCCTCACTCATGAGAGAAATATAACAATGAATAAACCTGAACGCAAAGTTTTTTCATTACAAAAGATGTTTTCATGACTAGTAAAAATGCGATTAATTTACTAGTATCAATAGAGTGAATACACTCAAACAAAAGGCATTTGAGACACTTCGTAAAAGCGAGGGTTTCTTCAAAACAGACGTGGTCTACCTAGCCCAGAATGGTGGGTGGCTTACTTTTGGGCAAATTGCCTCTGCTATTCTTTCCCTTGCTTCAGCCTTAATTTTCGCCAATTTCATTTCCAAAGATATATACGGAAACTATAAATATATCATTTCAATTACCAGTATTTTGGGGGCACTTTCTCTAACTGGCATGGGGCCAATGGTTATGCAAGGAGTTGCTCAAGGAGCTGAGGGGGTTCTAAAAGACGCAATAAAAACCACCTTACGCTGGGGGGTAATTCTTATTGCGGGAGCAATTTTTATCTCTGCATACTATTTTATCAATCAAAACATCACTTTAGCTGTATCGATGCTAACCGCTGGAGTAGCTATGTTCTTTATAAATTCCTATAGCCTCTATGGTAATTATTTGGCGGGCAAAAAGAACTTCAAAGACCTAACCATATACAACGTTATATCCCAAGTTGCCATCTTCATCACTACTATCACAACCATCATTCTCACCAAAAATGTTTTACTGATGGTCATCGCGTACTTTGCCACAAATGTTGTGTTTACATTATTTTTCTATAAACTCGCAATCAAAAAAAATCACATCAACAATGTAAGCAATAACACTCTCATAACCTACAGCAAACACTTGAGTGTTATGGGTTTCTTTGGTGCTCTCGCAAGTCAGTTAGATAAAGTATTGATATTTCATTATCTCGGAGCGGTAAATTTGGCTGTGTATTCTTTCTCCATGGCAATTCCGGACCAATTTAGAGGGGTGTACAAAAATCTATTCGGGGTCATTGCTCCAAAGTACGCAGAACTTTCCCTCTCTGAGCTAAGAAATAGTATTAACAAAAAGTTCCTACAGCTAACTCTTATAACAATATTATTTGTCATATTGTATATATTTTTCGCCCCCCTTATTTTCAAATTACTTTTCCCAAAATACTTAGAAGCGGTGTTTTATTCTCAAATTTACATGCTTGGCATGATAACTGTCCCGGGCATAGGACTCTTTGCAAATTATTTCCAAGTTAAAAAGGCTACCAAAACTGTTTACAAAATAACTACCATTAGTCACACTGCCACCCTTCTGATTACCTTTGCGCTTGTTTACAGTTTTGGATTGATGGGTGCTGTCGTGGCAAACGGCACATCTTGGTTAGTGATGGTTCTTATTTTCTGGTACTATTTTGCAAAAGACGAATCAGATTCAGCACAACCTTCGACAATATAAACCGAATTTTCAGCTTACTTTATGGCATCAAAAAAAAGAAAAATACCGTCAATTCTTCTGATTGGTGTTGGCCGCTTTGGAGAAAAACACTTGCAAACACTTTTGGCCACAGAGAAGAAAGGGCTCATTACTTTGGTGGGTGCCGTTGTTGCATCAGAAACTTCAAAGAAGAAAATTGAAAAGAAATACGGCATTACAGTATGGACCAAAATCAATGATGACCAGCTGAAAATAGTTAGTGCAGTTGATATCGTTACACCACCAGAGACACATGTAGATATTGCGCTGCGTTGCCTCCCATTCACCAATGTATTAATAGAAAAGCCTCTCGCCCTTTCGACATTAGACGCAAAACGAATCGAGAGAAGCGTGAAGCAACACAAGCGAGTGCTTATGGTCGGGCACATTTTTAGATTTGACCCGGTAGTGAAGAAATTAAAACTTTTGTTACCAGAATTAGGAAATGAACCACTTTCGATCAAAGGAGTTTTTGTTAATCCAACTAGCAATGACGTTGGGCGAGACATCCCTTTTGAGATGTCTCATCTGTTCGATATAGTTGATTTCCTTTTTAACAAGCCCAAACCGGAAGCTATCTCGACTACTACCAAGGATAGAGTCAACACTACAGACATAAAATATCAAAATTTGATTCATGTTAATTTTAAATATGGTTGGAATGGAGAATACAAATCTAGAACAATGAGTTTCATGTCCTCAAACAAGGAAATTCATGCTGATCTTTTAAAAAATCAAATTCAGGTCAAAGATTTAGCCAATGGCAATATAAAAATTATTGAATGCTCACAACCAAATGACGCACTAACTGATGAAATACTTCAGTTTCTAAATATTTTAAATGGGAAGACCTCCGACAATTATCCAGATGCTTTGACTGGTATTCGTATTGTCGAAATAGCAGAACAAGCCAGAACTGCAAAAGTAAAAGGAGAAAACAAAAGACCGAAGGTGGCTGTAATCGGTGCTGGGATTTTTGGCACGAACTGTGCTATAGAACTTAGCAAATTTTGTGATGTCACAGTATTTGAAAAAAATAGCGATATCATGCAAGAAGCTTCTTTTGTAAATCAGTATCGTCACCACTGGGGTTATCATTATCCGCGATCAAGTGAGACTGTTAGAGACATTAGAAAAGCTATTGGCTCGTTTGAAAAACTTTATGACAAGGCCATTATTCGCGACTTTCCCACTTACTATTGTATTGCCAAAAAAGGGTCGAAAACTTCAGCAGAAGAATACGTTGAATTCTGTAGGAAACATGAACTCCCCTTCCTCCTTGAATATCCTGATGAAAATTACGTAGATAGAGATAAAATATCTATTTCTCTAAAAACCCTCGAACCAATTTACAATTATGAAATCCTTAAACAATTGGTAGATTCACAATTGATTAAATCTCCACACCTAACTATGAAACTCAAGACATCTATAGCCAACGGGTCTATCAAACCAGACGGAAAGAAAGTTTTAGTATCCGTGAATGACAAGGGAGAGGAGGATCAAGAAACTTTCGATTTTGTAGTTAATGCTACCTACGCCATGCACAATCAGTTGGCCCATTGGCTTCACTTCCCTATTAAGCCAGTTCGAATCGATCTTGTTGAAACGTTGATCGTCAAACTAGATATGCCCAAGATCTCTATCGCAATTATGGACGGCCCCTTTACTAACCTGGTCCCAACTCAGCTAGATAATCTTTTTACCCTAGTACACATTAAAGAATCCATACTAGAAAGGTACGTTCCTTCAAATGGTTTACCTTCAAGCAAAAAACCGAAACTTTCTAAAGTTAAAGAAACTCTAAAAAAAAGTGCAGAATGGTTACCGATATTAAGTAGTGCCGAAGTCCAGGAAGTAAGATATGTCTTTCGTGCAGTCAATGCCTATCGAGAACATGACGATGCTAGACCATCTGATATCACCGCACATGGTTTCGGATGCTGGTCAATCCTTGGAGGCAAAATTGTTAATTGTGTAGAAACATCTAAAGAAATTGCCGAAGAGATAATAAAAATATATCATTAGCAAAACAACACTATGTCTACCTATCAAGCCAAATCACCTATAGTCCTAGCGATCTTCAACCGCCCAGAAACATCTGATATTTGTTTCCAGGCTATCAGAAAAGTACAGCCGAGAACGTTATACATCTCTGCGGATGGACCGAGAAAAAATCGTCCAGATGACATTGAGAGATGCCGGAGAGCAAGAGAAATAGTCAACAGAGTCGATTGGCCATGTGATCTCAAAACGATGTTCCACGAAGAGAACCAAGGTTGTCGCATTGGTACTATTGGAGCTATCGAGTGGATGCTAGACAACGAGGAATACGGCATCGTCTTTGATGACGACTGCGTAGCCGACCCAAGCTTTTTTCAATTTTGTGACGAACTACTAGAAAAATATAAAGATGATGAGCGGGTCATGCACATTTGCGGAACAAACTTTCAAAAAAAGAATCCTATATTTAATAACAAAGAAAGCTATTATTTTTCTAAAATTTCACAAAATTGGGGTTGGGCTACTTGGAAGAGATCGTGGATGAAATACTACAAACCTCACATGGAGGGTTGGCCAGAATTTAGAAAGAGTAGCAGTTTCAAAAATTGGATCAGTAACCAGCTCTTTCGTGATTATTGGACATACGTCTTCGACCGAAGAGCAAGAAAAGAAATCGATGATTGGGATATTGCCTGGACATATAGCTGTATGACGAGAAATGGTCTGTGTATTGTCCCGACTAAAAATTTAGTCACAAATATCGGTTCGGAACCTGGCGGGACACATACCTTTAAACCCAATCTCAATACCCATACTCCGATAGATTCTATGGATTTTCCTCTCATCCATCCCAAAATAGAGGTTGATGAGGAGGCAGATGATTATACTCACCGAACGATTTACGGGGTAAACACCAATTTCGAAAGAAAAATTTTATCTTTCTTCAAGAACAATTTCCCCTCTCTTTACCATAAGATAAAGCTTCTCGTGAAATAGATCTGGTGCAATTTTTTGAAAAAAAAGATACTATGGATGAAGTGACCCTTTCTTAGACCTTTCTTTTGAGAAGATACATTTTTTCCTGATAAAAATTTGGCAAGAAACTAAACAATACTTCCAAGATTGGTTGAACTTCCTTTGCTATACTCGGAAACTTCCACAAAAATGGTACAAAAATACCACAAGGCACGGCTTTGATTATTTTAAAATCTTGTCTTAAAAACTTCTCTTGCGCTTTATAGGACCAATATTCTTGATAATAGGGTTCCTTGCGCACTTTCAAAAGTGACATAATGGAATACTTGGAAACCAAGGTGCAAATATAGAAACCATCACTTTTCAAATAATTTTTTGCAAAATCAACCTCGGATTCCAAAGTGCTTCCTGTTATAAATCCAAGTCCTAATACAATGTCATATTTTTCTGTTGGGGTTTCAGATTTAACATAAAAACTAATTCTTGAGTCATGATTTCTTTCTTTTGCAACCTCTATCATTTGAGGAGCGATATCGTTGCCGATTAACGCCTGAAAATTATTGTTATATTTTTTAGCCAACTCCTGAGTAATGATACCGTCAGCGCAAGCAATATCTAATAAAGTGAGGTTGTTTTTCCCCTCTACAATTTTACCAACTAAATAATTGATAATGCTGAGACGACGATGAAAGAAAGACTTAGTGTGGCTCATTATCTCTCCTTGGTAACGCTTCACTGAATAGCTAGCGCTTTCTTTGTTATAAAAAGAAATTATATGGTTGTCTCTCCTCTGATTTTCAGTTCGTTCGTCCATAATACACAAATATTCAAGACTTTCTTGCCACAATTAAGTGTCCGAGGGTATCTTCTGTTTTAACCCATCCATCCATTTTTTCTGCAATATATTCTAGAACTCTGTTCAATCTTACCCAAACTCTATTCACATTTTTATACTTAACAGCATTAAGTGTGATATTCCTACCGATAAAATACAAAATAACCGTAAAGAATCCTCCTTTTTTATAAGATTCAATGAATTCTAGACCACTTCTCTTGCAAAGAACCTTGTAAGCATCCACTGTAAACCTCCAGTAATCCTTCGGTTCTTCGTGATATGGGGCCATCCAGCCGGATGACACGAGAGCATATCCTTCCGGTTTAAGAATACGGTAAATCTCAGAAAATAAACGGAATGGATCTTCGACATGCTCGAGAACTTCCGTGCACACAACAGTGTCAAATTCGTTATCTTTCACCGGCATATCAAGTACATCAGAAATGATATCCGGCTTGAATTGATCATGTCCATATTGATATTCTGAAGACATGTTGTCTATGGATACATATGAATCAGAATATGACCTGATCATGCGATTATATTTTGCGTGACCAGCGCCGACATCGGCAGTCTTGCCTTTGCAATATTTTGGCAACACCTGCCTTAGTATCTCTCTTAATTGGAATTTACGACCCGCCATAGTTTATAGATTATACCAATATAATGTATCTTTTGTCTGCTTTTCCAAAGAAAACAGCTCCTTTACCCTCTTAAAACCGGCATCACCCATATCTTTGGCGAGCTCCGGGTCACCAAGAAGAGTTATTATTTTATTAGCCAAAGAGTTTGTGTCGTTGGGATTTATGATAAATCCTGTCTGACCATTAATGATAGCTTCCTTGCTCCCTCCAAAACAAGTACCAATTATTGGTTTATGACTGGCCATTGCTTCCAAATTTATATTTGGAAAACTGTCAAAACACAGAGATGGTACCACAACTACACTAGAGCTCCAATATAGCGCTTTGAGTTCATCCCCCTCTACCCAATCTGTACAAACTACACCGCCAACATTGTCATTCTCTACTGACTTTTTAATAAGATTATCTATATAATTATCTTTTCTACCAACAATAAGAAGTGTAACATCTCTGTTCTCAGTTTGGATTTTTTTTATAGCTTCTATCAAATTAAATCCACCTTTTGCATTAGAAATTCTACCAGCAAAAAACACGATCTTCTTACCTGCTAATTTATATTTTGCTCTTATGCTATTTATTAAACTATCATTAATCTGCCATTCAGAAACAGCAATGCCATTATGCACCACAGTAATATTGTTTACTCCATTATTTTCTAGAACCTCTTTGAGAGCATAGCTCACTGTAAAAATTTTATTCACGTGTGATAAAAAATATTGAATACATATGTTTCTCAATGGATTGAAACGCCATTTATAGTTTTTGATTTGATGCAAAAAAGAAATGTTATATTTAATCTTTTCACCAGGTAATATATTTTTGTTGATTGGATATGCTTTACCATAACTAACCAACATCACATCATGCACGGTCAAAAAAACTTTTTTTGCATATTTTTTAGCAAGAACCAAAGAATAGTAAGACAAGTAGAAGTGAACATTATGAGCGTGAACAATATCTGGTTTTTCCTTTTCAAAAATAGTTTTAATTTTTGAAACAGTTTGTGGATTATACAAACTCAAATACGCTCTCCATTTTTCATTGTAATTTGAGTAAATTTTTATGACTCGTACACCCCCATGAAAAACTTCTCCTGCTTCCAATTTGTCTTGAACGGTAGTCAGAACCAAAACATCATTTCCTGGATCTTTGAAGTTTTTAGCCATATTAAAACCCATTGAAGCAGCTCCGCCGTACTTTTCTGGTGGAAAGTTGTCTATAAGATAGATGATTTTCATTTATTTTAAAACCAAATAATCTCCTATAGCTAGAGCATCTAAATTGCTTTGTAAGTATGCGGAGATTGCTTCTTTTGGTGTGCAGACTATTGGCTCTTCGTGCATATTAAAACTTGTATTTATTACCGCAGGCAAACCAGTCAGCCTTTCGTATTCCTTTACAGCCTTATAATAAACTGGGTTTGTTTTTTCATCTATTAATTGTGGCCTGGCGGTATTGTCAACATGCACAGCTGCGGGCATATTCTTTTTCATATACTCTGTGGCGGGTAGAGTAATGGTCATAAACTTTGCTGTATATTCACACTTTTCTAACCCGAGGTAACAATCCTTCGCTCTTTCAAGTAGAGTAACTGGTGCAAACGGCATAAATTCAGTTCTTTTTAATTGTTTATTTAACCAATCATTAACCTTGGCATCAACGGCTGGATACATAATTGTTCTATTTCCTAATGCTCTTGGTCCATATTCCATTCTTCCCTGAAAGAAACCCACAACTTTATTATTTGCCAATAATTCACCAACCTTTTTTGAAATATTATTTTCTTTCGTATATTTCAAATTTTGTTCATTAAGTGCGGTTTCTATTTCATTTGAAGAATATTCGGGACCAAAATAAACATCGTGAAGATAAAACGGTTTAAAATTTTTATCTTTTAATGCCTGTGCCCAAAGAGCTACACCTAAAGCTTGTCCCATATCCCCCATGCCTGGATGAATAAAAATATTTTTAACTTCATCCATGAATGCGATCTCCATATTTAACTTCACATTCGCAAACACTCCTCCAGATAAAGCGAGGTTCTTCATTGAATGTTTTTTTGCTAAAATCTTAAACTGTTCTATAACAACATCTTCCATTCTTTTTTGAAATGCTGCTGCTATATCCTCTCTAGTTTCCCCTTTAAATAAGTCTGGTAATTTTCTGTCCTTAGCGAAATATTCATCATGTAGTTCATACAATTTTGGAGACACTTTTATATCTCCATCTTTAATATATAAAATACTTTTTACTTTTTCATAACACTTCTTAGAATCACCGAGAGCAGCAAGTCCTGTAATTTTGCCTCCATGTTTCTTTGGATTGAACCCTAATATTAAAGTTACTACCTCATAGTAACGACCAACACTGTGCGGTAGAGGTGTTTCAAATACTTTTTCAATTTTGTTTCCGCTGCCTTTCCAAAAACTAGCTGTATTAGTGAAGCTGGCTCCTTCAACTATTGCAATAAAGTTATCTTGAACACCTGAGGTAAAATGTGCTCCGGCTGCATGAGAAAGGTCGTGAGGAACATACATCACTTCTCCTCTAAAACCTTTTGAACGCATTAAAGAAATAATTTTTTTAGTATCTTTCTGAGACTTGAATGACTTTCTTAAACCATTTATACCTGTTTGATTTAAAAACCTAAATAACTCAAATTTTCCTAGTTTTATAAAAGATTTTAAATACTTAAGCTTTGTATACCAAACCCTCTGATCCTGTTGCCAAAAAAACCAAAAATGCCTAATGAGCCCAAATTTCATATCTGAAAAAACCAAAACATCAACATCTAATTCCTTTAGATTGGAAATTTCTAGAACCTTTTGAAGTGATAAATAAGGTGCGCTCCCGTCCATCTTTACTCTTGAAAGCCTCTCTTCGGCTACAGCAGCAAGGATCTTGCCGTTTTTCATTATGGCAGCCCCTGAATCATGTGTGGTTAAATTTAATCCTAAAATTATCATTATTTTATGAATTATAAACTTCTATCATTCTGTCCACCTCCCTCTTTATACTATTTAACTTTGACCAAGCAAAACTCGCATTGCTCATCTGATTATAAACTTCTTTGTTTGAGAGAATTTTTCTCATGGCTTCTGCTGTCTCCTCTACATCACCCTGATGAACCAAAATGCCATTTAAACCTTTATTTATTGCATCTTCTCCCCCTGTCCCAATTGTCCCTATGACTGGGAGACCAAATTTTGCTGCCTCAAGATATACTATACCAAATCCTTCAAAATGGTGGTCGCTTGTGTTTATAGAGGTTAAAACAAACATTGTGGCAGTTTTATAGAGTTCAATTAATTTTTCTTCCGGAATAAAACTAAGGAAATCTACTCTCTCATCTAATCCAGAGTCTTTTAAAAATTTATCTAAAATAATCTTATATGCCCTGTCTGGGTCGGCCACTATCTTATATCTCAAATCTGGAAACTCTTTGGAAATCTTGGTAAAAGCCTCAAGTGATACATGATATCCCTTTCTCTCTTTAAGAGCTCCAATCCCTAAAATAAATTTCTCTTCTGATTCTACTCTTTGAAGATTTTCTTCATCAATTTTAATACCGGGATTTATCACTACAATATTATCCAACTGAACTTTCTCCAAAATTTTATTCTTGGTTAATTTACTTATGGCAATTACTCTATGGGCACTTTTATAAGCTCTTTTTAAAAGAAGGGATGTCTGCCATCTATAAAGTGGTGCAACTGCATATGTCCCCAGAGCACTTATAACCAACTTTTTATTTAACTTTCTATTTATTAGCCAACCTATAATGCCGTAAGGATATCCGTCTATGGCGTGTATAACATCACAACCTTGAAGCTTTTTTGAAAGCTCTTTTATTCCACCAAAAATTCTTACACCTCTTTTAAGAGCAATCTCCCCTTCAAAACCGTCATCCTCTTCTTTCAAAACAACTACTTCATGACCTCTAGCTCTAAGAACCTCGATAATATCTGAGGCATACCTGCCTGCCCCATTTTTGGGGTTAACTGTCTTGACCAGAAACCCTATTTTCATATGTATTAAAGTAAATTATACTCCAAAAC